>Ga0209673_1000265_pt1 | contig 98501 bp, 117 predicted proteins | sample AraplaCol_mMS_r2_2_FD_184274 | JGI IMG/M metagenome (GOLD analysis project Ga0209673, IMG submission 184274) | Arabidopsis root microbial communities from North Carolina, USA - plate scrape MF_Col_mMS_r2 (SPAdes) (version 3) | ecosystem: Host-associated > Plants > Roots > Endosphere | place...
GGCCGGCGACCAGCGGATTGGGGTCGGCCATCGCCGCCACCACCCGGCCCACGCCGGCCGCCACCAGCGCATCGCAGCACGGGCCGGTGCGGCCGTGGTGGGAGCAGGGCTCCAGCGTGACCCAGGCAGTTGCCCCGGCAACCGAATTGCCCCGCGCCGCCGCGTCGCGCAGCGCCATGACCTCGGCATGCGGCCCGCCGACCTGCTGGGTGTGGCCCTGGCCGATCACCGTGCCGTCGGGTGCCACCAGCGCGCAGCCCACCCGTGGATTCGGATCGGTCTCGGGGCCGGCCTGGCGCGCCAGATTCAGCGCCTGGATCATGAAATTCGGATTTTCTTTTGTCATTCTTTTGTCAATTCAAATGCGTTGCAAATGTCAATTCGAAATCAGTCGAAAACAATTCTCCGCCGATCTATTTGTCTTGACCGTTTGTCGCGCTATTCCGGGAATATTCCAATTGGTACAGAACCAGAAAAATAAGATTCGCGCCTATTGAGATCAGGGGGAAACGCTTGTCCGGCACGGTGTGCAAGGCGACGAGCGGCATTGCATGAACCAACACGGATTCTGCGCGTTCGAGCGGGGCTTCACGCTCGTCGAAATGATGGCCGTCATCGTACTGATGGCCGTGATGCTGGGATTGGCGCTGCCCGCTTTCAACGGGCTCGCCGAACGGTATCGGGTCGAAGGCATGGCCAAGGTGCTGATGGCCAGTGTGAGCCATGCACGCGCCGAGGCAGTCCGGCGCGGAAAAACCGTGACCATCCGGCAGCGCGAGGGGTGCGAGGGGCGGAACTGGAGTTGCGGCTGGGACACGCTTGCCGGTAGCGGAAACGCCGCTGAAATCCTGAAGCGGCAAGACCCCGACGGCCGGGTTTCAGTAGAGAAGAGCGCGAACGGCGCCGTGTCGTTCGACGCCATGGGGCATTCGATGGGCGTGGCCAGCTTCCGCCTGCGTCCGTCGGGCAGCAGCGGCCCGTCCAACGCCGTTGCCGTGTGCCTGGCACTCGGCGGGCGCGTGCGTCTGGTGAAGGGAGGCGACGCATGCTGATGCCAGCCCCGCCCCTTCGCGGCCTGCACGTTCGCGAGGCAGGCGTTTCGATGATCGAAGCGCTGGTGGCGCTCCTGGTGCTCTCGCTGGGACTGCTGGCGCTCGCAGGCGTGCAGATCCGCGTGCTGGCCGCCAGCGTCGGCGCGAGCAACCAGAACGTCGCCGCGCGCCTGGCTGGCGACATGGCCGACCGCATCCGCGCCAATCCTGCGGCGGGCGCGGCAACGGCCAGTCCCTATGTGGCGGACTGGTCGCCGGCGGACGAGGGCGAATCCGGTCCGTCATGCGTGGGCGCTGCTGCCAACTGCGGCGCGGCCGAGCTTGCCGCGCACGATCTGCGGCAATGGAAGCGCGCGGTGGCGGACGCGCTCCCCGGCGGAGTCGCCGACGTGCAGGGCAGGCCGACGGCGGGCGGGCTGCTGTTCATTCACGTTGCATGGAACGAGCCCTCGGCCGTCAACGCGATCGCGCCGGATCCTGCCTGGAACTGCCCCGCGGGCAAGGCATGCATGGAACTCGCCGTCGCGGTGCCGCAGCCATGACCCGCCCAGTGATCGCTCAAGGGCTGCGGCAGGCCGGCCTCACGCTGGTCGAGTTCCTGGTCGCGCTGGTCATCGGCATGCTGGTCGTGCTGGCGTCCGTCGCAACCATGCTCGGCGTGCGCAGCGTCGCCATGGCGGGCGACGACGTCAACGCGCTCAACCAGTCGTCGGCGCTGGCGTTCAGGCTGCTGGGACAGCAGATCCGGCAGGCCGGCTACACCCCCATCGATGCCACCGGGCCGCTGTACCACTTCGATGTAGACCCCGGCAGGAGCACCAATCTCACGGGCGAGCCGGCGTTCTTCGCGATCAAGGGCGTGGAGTCGCCGGGCGGCTCGGCGAACGACCGGCTGAAAATCGGCTACGCGCCGAATCCCGATCACTTCAAGGACTGCCTGGGGCAGGAACCCGGGCGGAACTCGGGCGGCAAATACGATGCAGCCGATCCCGCGGCGCCTGGCAGCGCCCGGCTGATCACCAGCGAGTTCTCGGTCGCGGACGGTGCGCTCCGGTGTCAGGGCAGTGGCAACACGAAGCCGCAGCCGGTCATCGACGGTGTCGAGCGCTTCGACGTCATGTACGGCGTCAGCGCCGGGGTCGGGAGCCGGCAGGTGGTGCGCTACGTGAGGGCCGACCAGGTGGTGGAGTTCGCCAGCGTGCGCACGGTGCGCGTCTGCCTGCAGCTCGCGGGCACCTCCAGGAACAACCCGGGCGGCAGCCATGTCGACTGCGACGGGAAACCGCGAGCCAGCAGCGACGGCAGGCTGCGCCGCGTCTATACCGCGGTGTTCTTGCTGCGCAACGACCTGGGGGCGCCATGAGGTTTCCACCTGGGCTTCCTGGCGGTCGGCCAGCGCAGCAGGGTTTCTCGCTCTTCGTCGTGATGGCCATGCTGCTGCTCTCGGCGCTGCTCGTTGTCGCGGGCGCGCATACGGCGCTGCTGCTCGAATCCGTGGCTGGCAACCAGCGCGAGCACCAGCGTGCCTTCGAGGCCGCCGAAGCCGCTCTGCTGGACGCGGAGCGCGACATCCGGCAACTGGCGTTCGATCCTGCGAGTCAGGCCTATGTCGCATGTTCGGCGCTCGCAGAGCACCCCTGCCGCAGGGCCGAATACGACCGCGTCTTCCCCAATCGGGACACCGGCTGGGTGGGCGCCTACCTGAACGACGGCGCCAACAGTTGCGCGCAGGGCATCTGTTATTTCTCCGGGCGCGATTCGGTGGCTGCCGCATCCGGCAGCGAGGCCTTCCGGTTCTGGGGGCGCGATGCATACAAGAACAAGCACGCATCCTTCGGGCAATTCACCGGCGCGCCGGACGCGGGCAATCCGGCGCTGGCTGGCGCGAAGTACTGGGTCGAGGTCATCGACCGCGAGAACAGCCGATACCCGCTGTACCGGATCACCGCGGTCGCCACGGGAGCGCGCGGCAGCACGGGTGGGGCGGGTGGCACGAAGGTCGAACTGCAGGTTTCCTTCGATCCGGACCCGGTCAACAAGATCAATTGAGCATCGCGAGAGGGGGATATGAACATCAAGCAGTTCCTGGGAGGAGCCGTCGCGTGCGGCCTGTCATTGGCGCAGGTCGCGGCGCATGCGGGGCAATGCCAGCAGGCGCGGATGCCGCGCAACGCCGCGGCGGGGGTGGCGGCGCCGAAGATGATCCTTGCGGGGAGCCTGGCGGACACCAGCCCTCGGCGGACCTCGATCGCGGCAAGCACCTCCAGGCTGTCGACCGGCACGCTCGTCTACCAGGCGGGCTACGACCCATCGAGCGGTTCGGGCACGCTCACCGCCACGAAATTCGGCGCCGGCGGCAAGCTGGCGAGCGCGCCCGAGTGGTCTGCGAGCGAACTGCTCGATGCCCGCATGGCAAGGGCCGGCGCGCACGACAGCGATCGCAAGGTGCTGAGCTTCTCGGGCACTGCGGCGGCCACGGCCACCCGCGCGGCGGCCGCCGGCTCGGGCGTGCCGTTCAGATGGAACCATCTGAGCGAGGCGCAGAAGGCGGCTCTCAAGGCAAGCACCGCCACTGATGCCGGCAGCACCGCGCGCGGCCAGGCGGTGCTCGACTTCCTGCGTGGTGACCGCAGCAACGAGGGCACCGGACTGGGGTTGCGCAGGCGCGCCCACGTGCTCGGCGACATCGAGGGCTCCAGCGTCTGGTTTGCCGGCCAGCCCCGTGGCAGCTTCACCCGTGGAGGCTATGCGACCTTCGCCTCCGCCAGCCGCACGCCGATGGTCTATGTAGGAGCCAACGACGGCATGCTGCACGCCTTCAACGCGACGACTGGCAAGGAGGAGTTCGCCTATGTGCCCGAAGGCCTCTACGGTACGGCGGCAGCGCCGGGTCTTCAACGGCTCAGCGAAGGCGGCTACGTCCACAGGTACTACGTCGACGGCAGCGCATTCGTGGCGGACATCTACATGGGACCGGCGGAGTCGGCCGGCATGACCGAAGCGCAGCAGGCGGCCCATTGGAAGTCGCTGCTGGTAGGAGCGCTGGGGGCGGGCGGCAAAGGCTACTTCGTGCTCGACGTGACCAGGCCCGAAAGCATCGGCGAAAGCAGCGCAGCCAGCGTGGTGCTGATCGACACGACCGCGCTGGACGACGACGACCTGGGCCATCAGTTCCAGCAGCCGGCGCTCGATGCCTACTCGAAGCGCGCGTTGCAGGTGGCGACGCTGAATAACGGGCGCAGGGCCGTGATCCTGGGCAACGGCTACGGCAGCAGGAGCGAGAAGGCGCTGCTGTGGATCCAGTATCTGGACGGCGACAAGTCGGTCCTCAGGATTCGCGCGCCCGCCACGCAGACGCGCGGCAGCGGCAACGGCTTGTCCGCGCCCCGGCCGGTGGACCGCGACGGCGACGGCAATGTCGACCTCGCCTATGCGGGAGACCTGCACGGCAACCTCTGGAGATTCGACCTGGGCGGCAGCGACAGCAGCAGGTGGAAGGCCGCCCTGGGGCCCGTCGGTCCGAACACTCGGGCGGCGACGGCATCCAGCCTCGACGACAAGCCGCTCTTCGCGGCCGGCGCCAGCCAGCCGATCACGGCGGCGCCGGTGGTCGTCGGGCATCCGCGCGGCGGCTACATGGTGGTGTTCGGCACGGGTAGGCTGCCTGCCTCCGGCGACGAAGGCTCGACCGCCGAGCAATACCTCTACGGCGTCTGGGACCCGGCCGACGGCGGCGCGGACATCGCGACACCGGCCGACCTCGTGGCCCAGACTGCCGGCGCCGCTTTAACCCTGGAAGGAGAAACCGCGCTGCGTACCGTCTCGCGCCATGGCGTGCGCTTCACCGGCTCCGATGCCAGGCGTGGGTGGCACCTGAAGCTGCCGACGGCGGGGGAGCGCATCGTCTATCCCGGCGACGTGCTGGGAAGCGGCGTGGGTTTGTTCTCGACCACCATTCGAGATGCCGGCGGCAAGCCGGGCGCCTGTGCGTTCGGCAGGGGAGACGGCGGGTGGTCGATGGTGATCGACCTCTTCAGCGGCTCCGCTCCCGAAGGCATCGCGTACGCAACGTCCGATGCGCTGGGGGACTATGCCGGCTTCCGGAACAGCTCAGGCAGGGATGACATCTTCTTCGAGCCGCAGAGCGGGGAGAGGGGCAGCGACGTGATCTGCAATGCCGCCGGCGACTGCAGTTCGACGAAGCGGCCGGTCATCGGGCGCCGCTTCGGCTGGCGCAACTTGATTTCCACCCACTGAGGCACGGACCATGAAAAGGCACTCCAGGCCAAGGGCTGGCGAACGGGCGCGCCCGCGTGGCTTCACGCTGATCGAGATCATGATCGCGATCGCGGTGATCGGCATCCTGGCCTCCATCGTCTACCCGAGCTATACGCGCTATGTGCTGTGGGCCAAGCGGGCCGATGCCAAGCAGCAACTGCTGCAGGCGGCGCAGTGGTCCGAGCGCTACCTGACCGCGAACGGCAGGTATCCGCCGGAAGGCGTCGTGCTGCCGGCGGGGCTGAGCCAGTCGCCGCCGTCCGGGCCGGCCAGCTATGTCATCCGCTACGGCACGAGGACCGCGAACACATTCACCCTGCATGCCGTGCCGCAGGGCGCGTCGAGGCGCGATGAATGCGGAACGCTCACCGTGAACCAGCAGGGTGCCAGGCTGGCCGCCGGCCGCGCCAGCGCCTCGGATGCGCTCGTGCAGCTTTGCTGGAACCGCTGAAGGCGGAAAAGGGCGACGGCGGCGGCGGCGCGGCTCAGATGTCGCGCAGCAGTTGCCTGAACTCGTCCACGTCCTCGAAGCTGCGGTACACCGAGGCGAAGCGCACGTAGGCGACCTTGTCGAGCTTCTTCAGTTCGCGCATGACGAGTTCGCCGACCTTGGTCGAGTCGATTTCGCGCAGGCCGCTGGCCAGCAGCTTCTGCTCGATGCGCAGCAGGGCGTTGTCGATCTGCTCGATGCTCACGGGGCGCTTGCGCAGCGCCAGCATCATGGAGGCGCGCACCTTGGTCGAGTCGAAGTCGGCGCGGCTGCCGTCCTTCTTCACGACGACGGGGAAGTTGACGTCGGGCCGTTCGTAGGTGGTGAAGCGCTTGTCGCAGGCGCTGCACTGGCGGCGCCTGCGGACGAAGTCGGCGTCTTCCGAAACGCGGGTCTCGACGACCTGCGTTTCAAGATGGCCGCAAAAGGGGCATTTCATGCGGCCACGTCTTCTTCTGCGACCCGGAAGAAATCAGCGGTAGACAGGGAAGCGGCTCGTCAGGGCGTGAACCTTGGCGCGCACGGCATCGATGTTCGCCGCATCGCGCGGGTTCTCGAGCACGTCGGCAACCAGGTTCGCGGTGATGCGGGCCTCTTCGTCCTTGAAGCCGCGGGTGGTCATGGCGGGGGTGCCGATGCGCACGCCGCTGGTGACCATCGGCTTTTCCGGGTCGTTGGGGATCGCGTTCTTGTTGATCGTCATGTGGGCGCTGCCCAGCACGGCTTCGGCTTCCTTGCCGGTGATGCCCTTGGCGCGCAGGTCGACCAGCATCACGTGGCTTTCGGTGCGTCCGCTCACGATGCGCAGGCCGCGCTGGGTGAGGGTCTCGGCCACGATCTGGGCGTTCTTGACCACCTGCTGCTGGTAGGCCTTGAACTCGGGCGACATGGCTTCCTTGAACGCGACGGCCTTGGCGGCGATCACGTGCATCAGCGGGCCGCCTTGGAGGCCCGGGAAGATCGCGCTGTTGATGGCCTTCTCGTGCTGCGACTTCATCAGGATGATGCCGCCGCGCGGGCCGCGCAGGCTCTTGTGGGTGGTGGAGGTGACGATGTCGGCGTGCGGCACCGGGTTGGGGTACACGCCCGCAGCCACGAGGCCGGCGTAGTGGGCGATGTCGACCATGAAGATCGCGCCGACGTCCTTGGCCACCTTGGCGAAGCGCTCGAAATCGATGCGCAGCGAGTAGGCCGAGGCGCCCGCGATGATCAGCTTGGGCATGTGCTCATGCGCCTTGCGCTCCATCGCGTCGTAGTCGATCTCTTCCTTGTCGTTCAGGCCGTAGCTCACGACGTTGAACCACTTGCCGCTCATATTGAGGGGCATGCCGTGGGTCAGGTGGCCGCCTTCGGCCAGGCTCATGCCCATGATGGTGTCGCCGGGCTTCAGGAAGGCGAGCATCACGGCTTCGTTGGCCGAGGCGCCGCAGTGCGGCTGCACATTGGCGGCGTCGGCGCCGAAGATCTGCTTGACGCGGTCGATGGCCAGCTGCTCGGCCACGTCGACGTGCTCGCAACCGCCGTAGTAGCGCTTGCCCGGGTAGCCTTCGGCGTATTTATTGGTGAGCTGCGAGCCCTGTGCGGCCATGACGGCCGGGGAGGCGTAGTTCTCGCTGGCGATCAGCTCGATGTGGTGTTCCTGGCGTGCGTTCTCGGCTTGAATCGCGGCCCAGATTTCGGGGTCGGTCTGTTCGACCAGGATATTGCGTTGGTACATGGCAGTCCTTTGAAGACGAGGTCCTTGTTCTTCAACCAAACAAGGGCTGCCCAGGCGAACGGCTGAACGCCTGTGTGACCAGGCGGTACGCTTCCCAGTGGTATTCCACGTCAGCGCGGGGCACCTTGCAGAGTGCTGCGCCTATCGCCAGTCGCGTACCGGGCGAGTGTAGCTCAGGAGGCTGTACCCGCGCGGCGAAAACTCCTTCAGGAAACGGAGGAGAGCAGGGCCACCTTCGCCGGCTCGCTGCCTTCCTCGCGCTTGGCGGGAGGCGCCGCCACCGGGATCGGCTGCGGACGCACGGTCGGCGTGATCGTCGACGGCGCGCGGCCGTTGGCGACCTGCAGCAGGCGCTCGTGCTCGGCCATCACCTTGGCGGCGTAGCCGCCGTCGTCCTCGAGGTTGGCCGCGCCCACGTAGTAGCGCAGGCCGCCTTCCAGGGAGCCGGCGCGGGCGATGCATTCCTGCAGCACCTTCACGCCGACGCGCATGTTGGTGACCGGGTCGAACGCGGTGAGCGTGCCGCCCGCGCTTTCATACTTGTCGCCGTGCACGCGGGTCATGACTTGCATCAGGCCCTGGGCACCGACCTGGCTTTGGGCGAAGGGATTGAAGCTGGATTCGACGGCCATGATCGCGAGGATCAGGGTCGGGTCGATCTTCGTGCGCTTGCCGATGCCGTAGGCCTCGGCCACCAGCACGCTCAGCGGCTCGGCGGCCACGCGGTACTTCTTGCTCAGCCAGTAGGCCACGGCCGCCTGCTGCTTGGGCAGGTCGGCGGGGCTCGCGGCCGTGGTGCGCTCGATGGCGGTCGGCTCGAGGTCGGTGGCTTCGGGCGCGGGCTTGCGCGACTGCAGCCAGCCCATCAGTTCCTCTTCGCCGGTCTTGCGCAGGTCGGGCCGCGCCACCAAGGCGAGGGCCGCGAACACGATGGCCAGGCCAACCAGTGCGAACCCGTTGTGGGTGATTTCAAAAAAGCCGTCTGCCACATCGGACACGAAGGTCCTCAGCCCTCGGGCCGTGGCATCAAACGCCTTGTTCATCGCTCTTCCTTTCTGTGCGGCACCCGGGTCGCAACGCCACGGAAGGCGATGGGTGAGGGCAGCGGCGCTTGGATTGGTACGAATCAGGCTCCGCGCATGGAGTGAAGGGTTGGTTGGGAGCGCGGCGGCCTGATCAAGCCGGGGGAGTTCGGCAGCGGATTCAGGTGGCCCCTCCGCGTCGGGCGGTCAGGGCAGCGCGGATTCTAGCGTGGCTAAATACACGGTCAAGCATAAGAGCTTGTTTCATTATGCTAATAATTGTTTAAAAGTTGGCTCCCGCAGAGGCGTTTCGGCTTACGGGAAATCCCTTTGTAAAACACGTTTGCAATCGGAGGGAGCGACGCCTAATCTGGACTGGCCTGGCTTTTCAGGCGTTCTTCCGAGGCCCGGGAAACCCGAGGTGCAAGTCCGAGGGTTCAGCGGTCGAGGAGCAACGGTGGCAATCTCTTGCTGCCAGCACGGCGGGAACCATTGACTTCCGGTCGCGCGAATCGATGGCATGGGTTTTGTGCCCGCCATCAAGCCCGGTGACGAGACATTCCGTCGACTCACCGGGCTTTCTTCATCTGGGAGATCCGATGAAGACCTTTCTTCGGTAATTCTTCCGGGACGGGGCCTGCGTCCTTTCTGCGTACCTAGCGCCGACGCATGTTTGCGGCACACTCCAGCGATGGACGTAGCTTCGATCAAACAGAACAAATGGGTGCGACGTGGGATCGTCGCGTTGCTGGCGCTGTTGGCCTTCTGGGTCATCGCCTGGCTGGCAGTACCGCCGATCGCCAAGAGCCAGATCCAGAAGATCGCCAGTGAAAAGCTCGGCCGGCAGGTGACGGTCGGCAAGATCGACTTCAAGCCCTGGACGCTCGAACTCACGCTGAACGACCTGCGCATCGCCACCGCCGACGGCAGCAAGCCGCAGGTGGCCATCAACCGCATCTATGCCGACGCCGAACTGCAGTCGATCTTCCGCCTCGCTCCGGTGATCGACGCCGTCACCATCGACGGCCCGGCCATCCTGCTCACGCACCTGGCGGACGGCAAGTACGACATCGACGACATCCTGGCCAGGCTCGCGGCCGGCCCGCCGCCCGATCCGAACGCCAAGCCAGCGCGTTTCGCCATCTACAACATCGCGATCAATGGCGGCTCCGTCGATTTCGACGACCAGACCGTCAAGCGCAAGCACGAGCTGCGCGACTTCGTGCTCAAGGTGCCTTTCCTGAGCAACCTCGATTCCAAGCGCGACATCAATACGGAGCCCAAGCTCGCCTTCGCGCTCAACGGCAGCAAGTTCGACTCGGCCGCCTTCACCACGCCTTTCGCCGACAACCGCAAGACCGACGCCCACGTGCAGTTCAAGGGGCTCGATCTGGTGCCTTACCTCGGCTACATCCCCGGCGGCCTGCCGGTGAAGCTGCAGGCGGGCAGCCTCGACGCCGACCTGAAGATCGGCTTCGAGCAGGCTGCCACCACCGGCCTGAAGATCACCGGCACGGTCGAGGCCCACACCACCAAGGTGGCCGACGCGCGCGGCCGCGACCTGCTGGCCTTCGAGTCGCTCAAGCTGGGGCTGGCCGACGTGCGTCCGCTGGAGTCGGTGTTCGATCTGAGCGAGGTGGCGCTGGCCAACCCGCAGCTTGCCGTGGCCCGCGACGCGGCCGGCAAGCTCAACCTGCTCGCGACCGACCCGGCGACCGGTGCAGCGGAGAAGGTGGCCCCTCCGCCCGCCGCGGCAGCGAGCGCGCCAGCGGCAGGCAAGCCCACGCCGAAGCCGGCGCTGAAGGTGCAGGTGGACAAGGTGGCCCTGAACGGCGGGCGCATCGGCTGGCGCGACGAAACCGTCAACCCTGCCGCAGCAGTCGACCTGACCGATCTCGGCATCGACGTCTCGGGCGTCACCTGGCCAATGGAAAAGCCCGCCGAATTCAGCGGCAGCACCGCCGTTGCCGGCGCCTCGCTCAAGTTCAAGGGCAACGCAACCGACAAGGTGGCCGACGTGCAGACCGAGGTCGCCGCGCTCCCGCTGTCGCTGGCCGCTCCTTATCTGGCGCAGAGCCTGGAGCCCACGCTCGACGGCAAGCTCAGCGGCCAGATCGACATCGCCTGGGCCCAGCCCGACCTGAAGTTCAAGGCGCGCCGGGTGTCTGCCGACGGGCTGGCGCTGACCCAGGGCAAGACGGCGCTCGCAAGCGTCGGGCGCTTCGAACTGGTCGACGCCGAGGCAGACATGACGAAGCACACACTGAACGTGGCCTCGTTCACCGCGACCAACCCCAAGATCCGCGTGGAGCGCGACAGCGAGAAGCGCTGGATGTTCGAGCGCTGGCTCAAGACGCCGGCCGGCGGCGGCACGAAGGAGGCCGAGGCCAAGGTCGCAGCGCCCAAGCCCGCCGCCGCCGAAACGCCGCAGCCTGGCGCCAATACCAAGCCCTGGGCGCTGACCGTCGGCACGCTGGCGGTCGACAACGGCGCGCTCTCTTATTCAGACAAGGCCGGCGCAACGCCGGTAACGGTGGAAGTAACTGCCTTCAAGCTGCACGCCCAGAAGCTCGCGCCCGAAACCAGCACGACTTCGCCGCTGGAGGTTTCGGGCCGCATCGGTTCCGGACGCTCCGATCCGGGCCGCTTCGACTACAAGGGCAACATCGTGCTCAAGCCTCTGGCGGCCGAGGGCAGGGTGGAGATCGCGTCCTTCCCGGCGCACGCCTTCAAGGCCTACTACGCCGACGCGCTCAACGTCGACATCCGCCGCGCCTTCGCGAGCTATCGCGGCACGGTGCGCTACGCCACTTCGCCGGCGGGCATGAGCGTCAAGCTGGCCGGGGACACCGCGCTCGACGACTTCCGCGCCAACAGTGTCTCGCTGACCCAGTCGCCGGGCTTCGACCGCAGCAACAACCAGCTGCTGAGCTGGAAGACCCTGAGCCTGCGCGGCCTGCAGGTGACCATGGCGCCCAACGCGCCGCCGAACGTGGACGTGCGCGAAACCACGCTGACCGATTTCTTCGCCCGCGTGATCGTCGACCCCACCGGCAGGCTCAACCTGCTGAGCCTGACCAAGAAGGGCGAGGCCGAAGCGAATGCGGCCGCCGCGGCAGCTGGCGAGGCCAGCACCCGCAAGGGGCCGGGCGGAACGACCACCACCACGGCGGCGGCGCCGGCGCAGCGGTCCGCCGGCCGTGCGGTGTCGGCGGAGGAAATGGTCGGCGGAGCGCCCGAACTGTCCAAGCCGGCGGCCGTTGCCGCGGCGGCGCCCGCGCCCGCGGCGGCCGATGCGGGGCCGGCTCCCATCATCAACTTCGGCCCGATGAGCCTGGTCAACGGCAAGATCGATTTCACCGACCTGTTCGTCAAGCCCAACTACTCGGCCGACCTGAGCGAGCTGACCGGCAAGCTCAGTTCCTTCTCGTCGAATCCGCCCAAGGGCGAGAGCGGCCGGCCCGCGCTGGCCGACCTCGAGCTGCGCGGCAAGGCGCAGCAGACCGCGGCGCTGGAAATAACGGGCAAGCTCAATCCGCTGGCCAAGCCGCTCGAGCTCGACATCACCGCCAAGATGCGAGATCTCGACCTGGCGCCGCTGTCGCCGTACTCGGTGCGCTACGCCGGCCACGGCATCGAGCGCGGCAAAATGAGCATGGACGTCAACTACAAGGTCGCGCCCGACGGCCAGCTCACCGCCACCAACAAGCTGGTGCTCAACCAGCTGCAGTTCGGCGACGAGGTGGCGGGCTCCACCAACAGCCTGCCGGTGAAGCTGGCCGTGGCGCTGCTGGCCGACCGCAACGGCGTGATCGACGTCGACCTGCCGCTCAGCGGATCGCTGAACGACCCGCAGTTCAGCGTCGGTCCGCTGATCTGGAAGGCGGTGGTCAACCTGGTCGTGAAGGCCGTGACGGCGCCGTTCAGCCTGCTCACTGGCGGCCTGGGTGGCGGCAGCGGTGAATCGAGCGCCATCACCTTCGAGGCCGGCAGCTCAGAGCTCAGCGCTTCCGCCAAGGAAAGCCTGGACAAGGTCGCCAAGGCGCTGACCGACCGGCCCACGCTGCAGATGACGGTGGTCGGCACCTCCAGCCTCGAGAAGGAGCGCGACGCCTACCAGCGCCAGCGCGTGCGCCAGCTCGCCTATGCCGAGAAGCGCCGCGTCGCGGTGCGCGGCGGCCAGACAGGCACCGACGTTGCGCCCGTCACCGATGCCGAATACCCCGAGCTGCTGACCGCCGTGTACAAGCGCGCCGACATCACCAAGCCGCGCAACATGGTCGGCCTCGCCAAGGACCTGCCGCTGCAGGACATGGAAAAGCTGCTGTTCGCCAGCGTGCCGGTCGACGAGGAGTCGATGCGCCAGCTTGCCGTCGAGCGCGGCGCGGCGGTGCGCGACTACCTGCTCTCGAAGAAGCTGCCGAGCGAGCGGCTCTTCTTGGGGGCGGTGCGCACCAGTGCCAGCGGCAGCGACTGGAAGCCGGGCGCCGAACTCAGCCTGACCATGAAGTAACCCGACGCCAAATGGGGTGGGGCGCGATCGCACCCGCCCACTTGGTTTTTTCCTCCGGCTTGCTATATATGTAGTCCGTCGGCTCCACCACCCACTACCTTCGCGCGCAGCGCCGTTTCGGCATGGATTTCTGCGGCCGGCCGCAAGTGGGTGAAAATGTCGATGTGCGCCGGCCTTTGCCGGCGCCTTCGCTTTCTCTACCAAGACAACGATTTCGCGCAGTGACCTCTACTTCTTCCAAGCCACACGACATTCAGGCCCTCGATACGCTCACCGGCGGCGCCTTCACCGCGCCGACTTCCGGCGAGCGCGCCGCGCGCATCCGCGACTGGCTCGCGGGCAACCCGGCGTCCGAGCAGATGCAGGAAGTCTTCAAGGAACTGAGCGGTCGTGACAAGGGCGCCGCGCGCCTGCTGCGCGAAAAGCTCGACGAACTCAAGCGCGCCAAGGGCCAGGAGGCGATCGCCGCCGAATGGGCGCAGAAGGCGGAAGCGCTGCTCGCCCAGTCCAAGCTCAACATCGCCGATGCGCTCGCCTGGCAGCGCGACGCCGCCAAGGCCGGTGCGCCGCTGTCGCGCGAGCCGCTGGCGGGCCTGAAGCTCAAGCTGTCGGAGCGCGTCAAGGGCATCGAAGACCTGCAGCACCGCGCGCAGGTGCACCGCGAAGCTGCCGTGCTGCTGGCGCAGCGCTTCGAGGTGCTGTCCACCAAGGGCTGGCAGGACGCCCAGGTCGCCGAAGAGTCGCTACGTGCCGACGTGGCGCACTGGCAGCAGCAGGCCGCCGAGATCGTCGGCGATGCCAACTGGAGCAGCCTCGACGCCAAGTTCGCGCCGCAGCTCGAATCGTCGAAGTCGCAATTGCTGGTGGTGTCCGACGCGTTCCATAGCGCGCTGGCCCAGGCCGTCGCCGCCGCCGCCGATGCAGCGGCACCGCTGCCGCCCGTGCCCGTGTGGGCCGACGAACTGCGCGCCGCGCGCGGCGAGGTCGTGGCGCCCAAGCCCGTTGCTCCCGCCCGCCCGGCCGCGCCCAAGGTCGATCCGGCCGTGCGCGCCGCCGCTCAGGACGCCGTCCAGGCCGCGCTCGCCAAGCTCGAACAGGAAACCGCCGAAGGCCACGGCAAGGCCAGCGCCGGCGCGGCCGCCGCGCTGCGCGCCGTGCTCAAGGAACACGGCAAGCTGGTCGAGGCTCCGCTCGAAGCCCGCGTGCATGCCGCGCTGGTGGCTGCCGGCGAACTCGAAGGCTGGCAGCGCTGGAGCGCCGACAAGGTGCGCGAAGACCTCGTCGCCAAGGCCGAAGGCCTGCTCAAGCGCCCCGAAGGCCAGGCCCTCGGCGGCCGCAAGATGCAGGAAACGCTGCGCTCCCTGCGCGACCAGTGGAAGCAGGCCGACCAGGGCGGCGTGCCCAACCATGCGCTCTGGAAGCGTTTCGATGAAGCCTGCAACGAAGCCCACAAGGTTGTCGAGGCCTGGCTCGAGAAGGTCCGCGCCGATGCGGCCGAGCACCGCGCGCTGCGCGTCGCGCTGATCGAGGAGGTCAAGGCCTGGGCCGCCGAGCATGCCGGTGCCACCGACCTGAAGGCGCACAACCGCGCGCTGCACCAGTTCGCCGACCGCTGGCGCGATGCCGGCCACGTGGGCGAGAAGGTGTTCGCCGAGCTGCAGCCGTTGTGGAACGAAGCCTTCGGCGCCGCCCGCGCACCGTTCGAGACGGCGCAGAAGGCCAGCGTCGAACGTCGCCAGGCCATGATCGCCGAGGCGACCGAGCTCGGCGCCCAGCCGGTGCTGCGCATCGACGCCGTCAAGGCGCTGCAGCAGCGCTGGCAGGCCGAGGCGCAGAGCGTGCCGCTCGACCGCCGCCATGAACAGAAGCTGTGGGACGCATTCCGCGCGCCCATCGACGAGGCTTTCAACCGCAAGACCGCCGAGCGCGAGAAGGCGTCGGCCGCGATGAATGCGCACGACCGCCATGTGCTCGAGGCGTCCAAGGCGCTCGACGCGGCCAACGCCGGCGGCGACGCGCAGAAGATCCGTGCGGCCATTGCCAATCTAGAGGCCGCGCTGCGCGGCGAGGTGCCGCCGCCCGCGCCGAAGGCCGATGGTCCGTCGGTCGGCGCGACCGAAGTCGTGGCGCCGGGGCAGGCAGCCGCCGAATTCAGTGAAAGTGCCGAACAGGCGCCGAGCCCGGGTGATGCGGAAGCCTCGCCCGGCACATCCCACGAGGCAAGCGCGGCGCCCGCGGACCTCGTGGCGCCTGCCGACGGTGCAGACGCTTCGGCGCGTACCGATGGCGAAGCGCATGACGCCGGCGAAGTCGCAGCCGTCGAAGCACCGGCGGCAGCGCCGAAGGCCGCGCCCAAGCCCGTCGTGGCGATGCGTGGCGACGACCGTCCGAGCAGCAAGAAGGCCGAGGCGGCACCTGCCGCGCGCGGCGGTGCCGGTGGCCGCTTCGGCGACCGCCGCGATGGCGGCCGTCCCGGTGCCGGTGGCCCGGGTCGTCCTGGCGGTGATCGTGGCGATCGCGGTGACCGTGGAGCTCCTCGTGGTGGCGACCGTGGCGCGCCCGGCGGCCGTTTCGGCGACCGTCCTCCGCGTGAAGACCGTGGCCCGCGCCTGGGCGATGCCGCCTTCCGTGCACAGCGCGAAGCGCTCGAGCGCGCCGACCTGGCGCTGCGCAAGCTCGCTGCGCAGGCTCATGGCGAAGCCCTGACCCAGGTGCTGGGCGCCTGGGAGCAGCGCGACGCCAGCCGTCTGCCGAGCATCCAGGAACTGGGCCGCGCGGTCACGCCGGCCGTGCGCAGCGGCTGGTCGCAAGCCATCGGCTCCGCGCCCTCGGCTGCCGCGAACGACGCCGCCGAAGCGCTGCTGCGCCTCGAAATGGCCGCCGAAGTGCCGACGCCCGCCGAGCAGCTCGAAGCACGCCGCGCCCTGCAGCTCAAGCTGCTGACGAAGCGCGGCGACCCGGCGCCTGCCCAGACCTGGGGCCAGGACGCCGGCAAGGTGCTGGCAGCTGCGCACGATGCCGCCAGTGCGCGGCGTCTGCAGAACGCGCTGAAGGCGCTGCTGCGCAAGTAAGGGAAGAGAAGGCTCTGGCCACGAAAAAGGCGCCCCGCAGGGCGCCTTTTTCATTGGCGCGTCAGCGCCGATGACGAAGTTCTTTCAGGCCTTTTCGCCGACGGCTGGCGTCTGCACGGCGGCACCTTGCTCGGCCAGGTAGCTGTCGCGGATCTTGCGCCGGGCGAAGAGCCCGCCGATGCCCAGCAGCAGCGCAATGGCGCCGACGATCAGCGTGCCCTTGTCGGTGGCGCTCGATGCCGCGGCCTTGTCCTTCACTTCCATGATCTGCTGCACGTCGGCCAGCGACACCACGGGCTTGCCCTTGAGCTTCACCTCATAGACAAGGTTGTTGTCCGAAGGATCGACGCGCACCTCGACGGCCTCGTCGATCAGCGGCTCGAGCTTGCTGCGGCCCACCGCGTAGTCGACGCGCCATTTCTCCGTGTTGCCGTCGGCCAGCTTGGCGTCGAGCACGAAGTAGCGGCGCGTGCTGCTGCCGCCGCGGCGGCGCTTGGTGGTCTCCGTGACCTCGCTGCCGCTGACGATCGTGCCGCTCTTCGCGACGAGATCCTCGACGGCTGCGCCGTGCGTATCCGAGCTCGCCTTGAACTGCGCATATCCCGCCCAGCCCAGGATGCCGATGCCGAACACCAGCGCGATCCACGCCTTGCCCGTCAGCTGATAGAACCAATCCCTCATGTTGTTTACCTTTTTGGTGAGTTGATAACCCACCAATGGTAAGGGTTGTAGTGATATCGAATCGGTAGCTGAAGAGCAAGGATCGGCGAGGGCTCAGGGCCGTTTAGGCAGAAAGAATTCATCGAAGATCGCGAGCACGCCGGGGAAGTCGCGGGCGAAGTTCGGTCGGTTCACGAAGTAGGCCTCGCAGGCCACCGCGAAGAACTCGCTGATCGAGGTGGCGCCATAGGCATCGAGCCACGGCGCCTCGGTGCCGAAGCGCTCGGCCTTGATGGTCTGCTCGCGGAAGTCGTCGTAGGCGGGCTGCAGCACGGCCATCCAGGCCGCGCGGGCCGCGCGCGAACTGCGCTGGCCCGCGAAGCCAGGCGGCAGCGGCGGACAGCCGTTGGCATCGCCGCTGCGCATGTCGATCTTGTGGGCGAACTCGTGGATGACGACGTTGTAGCCACGCTCGCTGGTGACGCTGCTGGCCAGCACGTCGTCCCAGCTCAGCATGACGGGGCCGCGGTCCATGGCTTCGCCGGCGACGATCTCGCCGTATTCGTGTACCACCTGGGCTTCGTCGATCACCTTGCGCCGCGCCACCACCTCGGAGCGGTGCACGACGATGCCGACGAAATCGTCGTACCAGTTCAACCCGCCCTTGAGATGCAGCACCGGCAGCACGGCCTGCGCCGCGATAGCCAGCGCCACTTCGTTGGTGATGGTGAAGCCCTTGGCGCCGTGGAACTCCTTGTCGCGCAGGAATTCGGCGGTGAGCGTCCGCAGGCGCTGGCGGTCGGCCTCCGGCAGTGCGCCCAGAAAGGCATAGCGCCTGAGCGTGGCCTGCCAGGCGGCTTCGGGGATCGGGGGCAGGGCGCGCAGGCGGCGCAGCCACTTGAACATTGCTGGCGGCGGCGCGGCTAGCGCAGGTCGACGCGCTGCGCGCCGGCGGCGGACAGGCAGAGCAGTTGCGCGCGCGGCGGATGCGCGTCGGCATCCCAGTCGCTCAGCACGATGCGGCGCAGGCCCTCGCCAAGGTCATGGTCGGCCGGGCGGTGCGTGTGGCCGTGCACCAGCGCTTGGGCGTTGGCGCGATGCAGCCAGTCGCGTGCCGCGGCCGTATCGACATCGGCCCAGACCATCGACGGATTGCGCTTGCGGTCTTCGCTCTGCACGCGCATGGAGCGCGCGAGCGCGCGGCGCTCTTCCAGCGGCCGGGCGAGGAACGCGGCCTGCCACCCGGGCGTGCGCACCTGCGCGCGGAACTTGAGGTACTCGGTGTCTTCCAGGCAGAGGATGTCGCCGTGGCTCAGCAGCCAGCGCCGGCCGTGCAGCACCAGCACCGTCGGGTCGTCGAGCAGCGTGAGGCCGCATTGCGCGGCGAAGGCGGGGCCGACGAGGAAGTCGCGGTTGCCGTGCATGAAGAACACGGGCAGCCGCTGCGCGGTCTGGCGCAGGAGTTCGGCGCATTGCGCCTCGAAGCCGGGCTGGGTGGCTGAATCGTCGCCCACCCACACCTCGAACAGGTCGCCGAGGATGACGAGAGCGTCCGCCGGCGTGGTCTGCAGATAGCCCTGCCAGGCCTCGAAGGTGGCGGGCTCACCGGCCTGCAGGTGCAGGTCGGAGATGAGGTCGACCGTGCGCCACGCGGGCGGCGCCACCAGCTCCGCAAAAGCCGGGTTCGCCACCGCAGTCATGCCGTCGCTGCAGCTGCCACCGAGCCGAGCCGGGTGCCGGTCATTCAGCGATGACGACGGCCTTTTCGATCACGACGTCCTCGAGGGGCACGTCGTCATGGAAGCCCTTGCGGCCGGTCTTCACGGCCTTGATCTTGTCGACCACCTCGGTGCCCTTGGTGACTTTGCCGAACACGGCATAGCCCCAGCCCTGGGCCGTGGGGGCGGTGTGGTTCAGGAAGCCGTTGTCGGCCACGTTGATGAAGAACTGGGCGGTGGCCGAGTGGGGCGCGCTGGTGCGGGCCATGGCCACGGTGTAGTTGTCGTTCTTCAGGCCGTTGTTGGCTTCGTTCTGGATCTCGGCGTCGGTAGCCTTCTGCTTCATGCCGGGCTCGAAGCCGCCGCCTTGCACCATGAAGCCGGGGATCACGCGGTGGAACACCGTGTTGTCGTAGTGGCCCTTCTTCACGTACGCGACGAAGTTCTCGACCGACTTCGGCGCCTTGGCGGCGTCGAGTTCGAGCGTGATCACGCCGAGGTTCTTGATGTGCAGTTCGACTTGGGGGTTGCTCATGATTGGGCTCCTGCTTGGGAAGGGAAAAACCGATTCGAAAACCGATCCGATTACTTCGCCACGACGGTGGCGGACTTGATGGTGACGGCCTCGAGCGGCACGTTCTGCATGCCGTTCTTGTTGCCGGTGGCCACCGCGCGGATCTTGTCGACCACGTCGGTGCCGGCGACGACCTTGCCGAACACGGTGTAGCCGTAGCCGTCGGGGTTGGGCGCGTTGAGCGAGTCGTTGTTCTTCACGTTGATGAAGAACTGCGAGGTCGCCGAATTGGGGTTGCCGGTGCGGGCCATGGCGATCGTGTACTTGTCGTTCTTCAGGCCGTTGCTCGCTTCCAGCGGAATGGGCGCGCGCGTGGGCTTTTGCTGCAGGTCGGCCGTGAAGCCGCCGCCCTGGATCATGAAGCCGTCGATCACGCGGTGGAACACCGTGCCGTCGTAGTGCTTGTCCTTGACGTACTGCAGGAAGTTCTCGACCGTCTTGGGCGCCTTTGCCTCGTCGAGTTCGACCACGATGTCGCCCGCCGACGTGGCGAGCTTGACGCGCGGCGTGGCCGCTAGCGCATGGGCGCTGGCGGCGAACGCGAATGCGGCGGCCAGCACGAGGGCGCCGCGGCGGCTGAAACGGGAGAAGGAGTTGATCGTCAAATGAGACTCCGTGTGCGGATGGAGGAACGGTGCCGCGCCGTCGACACCATGGCGGTGCCGCGACAGCGGCGACAGATTATTTGCTGGCGCGGCCGACCGGCTTGCGGATGACCACAGGTGCGGCGGGCAGGGCGGCCGCCTCGGCTTCGGTCTTCGAGGTGAAGATCTGGCGGATCAGCGCGAGCTTGGGCGCGACGCTGGGGTTGGTGCTGGCGAACTGCTGGGCGCGCACGTATTCCTGCGCCGCGAGGCGGGCGTACACGTCACCGAGGTTCTCGTGGGCCGTGGCGTAGTTCGGGTTGAGCTTGATGGCCTGTTCGAGCGCGGCGCGCGCCTGGTCGAACTTGCTTTGCGACGCGTAGAGCGCGGCGAGGTTGTTGTAGGGCTCGGAGAGCTCGGGAAAGTCCTGCGTGAGCTGGGTGAAGGCGATGATGGCCTCGGCCTGCTTGTTCTGCTCGGTGAGGATCACGCCGCGCAGGAAGCGCATCTGCGGGTCGCGTGGCTTGCCGGCGATGTAGGTGTCGGCCTTGGCGAGCGCCTCGTTCGACTTGCCCTGGCGCAGCAGCGCGTTCACGTCGTCGTATTCGTTCGCATGCGCCGCGGAGCCCCAGAGGCTGAACAGCAGTGCGAAGGCAATGGAGAGTCTGGAGAAAGCGGAGTGCTTCATGAAGCCTCGACGGATTTGGGGGAGATGCGGGGAACGAACTCGGGGGCGCGGGCTTGGGGAACACCCGGACGCTACCCGATGGCGGCCGTTTATACTTGACCGGATTGTAACCGAGGGGCCATGTCGACCCCCTCGCGAACACAGTCCCAGTCACCCCTGAAAAACACCGTCTTTCGCCCGTGCCGCACGCGCGCGAAATGACGTTTTCCGAATCTCATGAGTCTGCGCATCTACAACACGCTGTCGCGTGAATTGGAGGAATTCTCCCCATTGCAACCGGGACAGGTGCGCATGTACGTCTGCGGCATGACGGTCTACGACTTCTGCCATATCGGTCACGCCCGCATGATGATGGCGTTCGACGTGGTGCAGCGCTGGCTGCGCGCCAGCGACTACGCCGTGACCTACGTGCGCAACATCACCGACATCGACGACAAGATCATCGCCCGCTCGGTGCAGCGCGGCATCACCATTCGCGAGCTGACCGACGAAGTGATCGCGGCCATGCACGAGGACATCGGCGCGCTCGGCATCGAGCCGCCCACCGTCGAGCCGCGCGCCACCGAATACGTGCCGCAGATGCTCGGCATCATCGAGAAGCTCGAGCAGAAGGGCCTGGCCTACCGCTCCGACAACGGCGACGTGAACTACGCGGTGCGCAAGTTCCCGGGCTACGGCAAGCTCTCCGGCAAGTCGCTCGACGAACTGCATGCGGGCGAACGCGTCGCCGTGCTCGATGGCAAGCAGGACCCGCTCGACTTCGTGCTCTGGAAGGCCGCCAAGCCGACCGAGCCCGCCGACGCGAAATGGGAAAGCGCCTATGGCGCCGGCCGCCCGGGCTGGCACATCGAATGCTCGGCCATGAGCTGCGCCACCCTCGGCGAGACCTTCGACATCCACGGCGGCGGTGCCGACCTGCAGTTCCCGCACCACGAGAACGAGATCGCGCAGAGCGAGGGTGCCAACGGCAAGCCGCTGTCGCGCTTCTGGGTGCACAACGGTTTCGTGCGCGTGGACAACGAGAAGATGTCCAAGAGCCTGGGCAACTTCTTCACCATCCGAGAGGTGCTGCAGAAGTACGATGCCGAGACCCTGCGTTTCTTCCTGGTGCGCACGCATTACCGCAGCGCGCTCAACTACAGCGACGCGCATCTCGACGACGCGCGCAATTCGCTGAAGCGCCTGTACACCGCCCTCGACCTGGTCGTGCCGGCCGAGGTGGCCATCGACTGGGCCCAGCCCCATGCCGCGCGCTTCAAGGCCGCCATGGACGAGGACTTCGGCACGCCGGAGGCCATCGCCGTGCTGTTCGAGCTGGCCGGTGAGGTGAACCGTACCAAGTCCCCCGAAACCGCCGGGCTGCTGAAGGCGCTGGCGGCTTCGCTGGGCATCCTGCAGGGCGATCCGCGGGCCTTCCTGCAGGCCGGCAGCACGCTCGACGACGCCACCATCCAGGCGAAGATCGACGCCCGCGCCGCCGCCAAGGCCGCGAAGAACTTCGCCGAAGCCGACCGCATCCGCCAGGAACTCCTCGAGCAGGGCATCGTGCTCAAGGATTCGCCCACGGGCACGACCTGGGCGGCTGCGCAGTGAACGGAACGACGAACCCCATGCCCGCCCCAAGGAAGCCCAGCGTCAAGATATACACGCCGGACTATTGGGAGGAGGCGTGCAAGCACCTCTCGCGCAAGGACCGCGTGATGAAGCGGCTGATCCCGAAGTTCGGCGACGCCTGCCTGGAGTCGCGCGGCGATGCGTTCACCACGCTCGCGCGCAGCGTGGTCGGCCAGCAGATCTCGGTCAAGGCCGCGCAGTCGGTCTGGGACAAGTTCGCCGCGCTGCCGCGCAAGCTGACGCCGGCCAACGTGCTCAAGCTCAAGGTCGACGACATGCGCGGCGCGGGGCTCTCGGCACGCAAGATCGAGTACCTCGTCGACCTGGCGCTGCATTTCGACTCGGGCCTGGTGCACGTCGATGCATGGAAGGACATGGACGACGAGCAGATCATCGAGGAACTCGTGGCCATCCGCGGCATCGGCCGCTGGACGGCCGAGATGTTCCTCATCTTCCACCTCATGCGCCCGAACGTGCTGCCCGTGGACGACCTGGGGCTGCTCAACGGCATCAGCGTCAACTACTTCTCGGGCGACCCGGTCAGCCGCAGCGATGCCCGCGATGTCGCCGTGGCCTGGGCGCCTTATTGCAGCGTGGCGACTTGGTATATTTGGCGATCGCTGGATCCCGCTCCAGTAACGTATTAGCAACACCCCCAGGCTGCGCGCACTTCGTGTCGCTTCGCCAACCCCCTCGAGGGGGCAACACCTGCGGCCCGGCAAAGCCGGTTCCGCGGTGTTCCTGGAATGGGATGCGACGGGCTCGCGGGCAGCAAATTGAAATAAACAGGAGAAGACGTTGGCGAAACGAACCTTCCTCGACTTCGAGCAGCCGATTGCCGAGCTCGAAACAAAGATCGAAGAATTGCGCTATGTGCAGACCGAATCCGCGGTCGACATTTCTGAAGAGATCGATCAGCTCGGCAAGAAGAGCCAGCAGCTCACCAAGGACATCTACAGCGACCTGATGCCCTGGCAGATCACCAAGATCGCACGGCATCCGGAGCGCCCGTACACGCTGGACTACGTCAACGAGATCTTCACCGACTTCGTCGAACTGCACGGCGACCGCCATTTCTCGGACGACCTGTCGATCGTGGGCGGCCTGGCCCGCTTCAACGGCGTGCCTTGCATGGTCATCGGCCACCAGAAGGGCCGCGACACCAAGGAGCGCACCGCGCGCAACTTCGGCATGAGCAAGCCCGAGGGCTACCGCAAGGCGCTGCGCCTGATGAAGACGGCCGAGAAGTTCAAGCTGCCGGTCTTCACCTTCGTGGACACCCCCGGCGCATACCCCGGCATCGACGCCGAGGAGCGCGGCCAGTCGGAAGCCATCGGCCGCAACATCTTCGAGATGGCGCAGCTCGAGGTGCCGATCATCGTCACCATCATCGGCGAGGGCGGCTCCGGCGGCGCGCTGGCGATCTCGGTCGGCGACCAGTTGCTGATGCTGCAGTACTCCATTTATTCCGTGATCAGCCCCGAGGGCTGCGCTTCCATCCTCTGGAAGACCGGCGAGAAGGCTCAGGAAGCCGCCGACGCGCTGGGCATTACCGCGCACCGCCTCAAGGCGCTGGGCCTGGTCGACAAGATCGTGAACGAGCCCGTGGGCGGCGCGCACCGCGACCATCGCCAGATGGCTGCCTTCCTCAAGCGCGCTCTCAACGACGCCTTCCGCCAGGTCAGCGACCTCAAGCCGAAGGAACTGCTGGAGCGCCGCTACGAGCGCCTGCAGAGCTACGGCCGCTTCAACGACACCAAGGCCGACAGCGGCGGCAGGTAACTCACAGGCGCCGTCATGAACTCCACTTTCGAACGCGCCATTGCCGCGTTCGAGCCGGCGCATTGGCCGCTGGCGGTGGGGTTCAGCGGCGGCGCCGATTCGACCGCCTTGCTGGCCGCCTGCGCAGCGCGCTGGCCGGGGCAGGTGGTCGCCTTCCATGTGCATCACGGGCTGCAGGCTGCGGCCGACGGATTCGAGCAGCATTGCCGTTCGATGTGCGAGCGCCTGGGCGTGCCGCTGGTCGTCCATCGCGTCGATGCGCGGCATGCGACGGGCGAAAGCCCTGAAGACGCCGCCCGCCGTGCCCGCTACGCGGCATTCGCCGAGATGGCGCGTGCGGACGAGGCCAGGGGAGCGATCAGGTCCGTCGTGCTGGGGCACCACGCCGACGACCAGGTCGAGACCCTGCTGCTGGCGCTGTCGCGCGGCGCGGGGCTGCCGGGGCTGGCGGCCATGCCGGCGCATGCGCAGCGCAACGGGCTCGACATCTACCGTCCGCTGCTCGCGGTGGCGGGCGCCGAGGTTCGCGAATGGCTGGCCGGCCGCGAGCTGCCGTGGATCGAGGACCCGACCAACGAGGACGCGCGCTACACCCGCAACAGGATCCGCTCCGTGCTGCTGCCCGCGCTGGAGCAGGCCTTTCCGCAGTTCCGCTCCACCTTCGCGCGCAGCGTGGGCCACGCCGCGCAGGCTCAGCAACTGCTGAACGAACTGGCGGCGCAGGACCTGGAAAGCGTGGGCAGCCCGCCGCGCATCGCCACGCTGCAGGCACTGTCGCGCGCGCGCCAGGCCAACGTGCTGCGCCACTGGCTGATGCGCTCGCACGGCTGCGGGCCCAGCGCGGCGCAGTTGGAACAGCTGCTCGATCAGGTCCGTGCCTGCACCACGCGCGGCCATCGCATCCACCTCAAGGTGGGCGCCGGTTTCGTCGAACGCAGGGGCGACTTGCTGCATTGGTACAATGTTGCGCCCTCGCCGAAGACTTCGCTCTGACCGCTTGCAGGGCGCCGCCCATCAAGCGGCCCTTTCCTTTTCTCTGATTTCACCCATGGCATTGATCGTTCACAAATACGGCGGTACGTCGATGGGCTCGACCGAGCGCATCAAGAATGTCGCCAAGCGTGTCGCCAAGTGGGCGCGCGCAGGCCACCAGATGATCGTGGTTCCGAGTGCCATGAGCGGCGAGACCAACCGCCTGCTCGGCCTGGCCAAGGAACTGGCGCCCAGCAAACCCGGCGTGGCCCACAACCGCGAGCTCGACATGCTGGCCTCCACAGGCGAGCAGGCTTCGTCGGCACTGCTGGCCATCGCGCTGCAGGCCGAGGGCGTCGAGTCCGTGAGCTACGCGGGCTGGCAGGTTTCGGTGCGCACCGACAACTCCTACACCAAGGCCCGCATCGAGAGCATCGACAGCGAGCGCGTCATGTCCGACCTCAATGCCGGCAAGGTGGTGGTCATCACCGGCTTCCAGGGCGTGGACGACGACGGCAACATCACCACGCTGGGCCGCGGCGGCAGCGACACCTCGGCCGTGGCCATTGCAGCGGCGATGAAGGCCAACGAGTGCCTGATCTACACCGACGTGGACGGCGTCTACACGACCGACCCGCGCGTCGAGCCCGATGCGCGCCGCCTGACGACCGTGAGCTTCGAGGAAATGCTCGAAATGGCGAGCCTGGGCTCCAAGGTGCTGCAGATCCGCTCGGTGGAATTCGCCGGCAAGTACAAGGTGCCGCTGCGTGTGCTTTCGAGCTTCACGCCGTGGGACATCGACATCAATGAAGAGGCCAAGTCCGGCACGCTGATCACTTTCGAGGAAGACGAAAACATGGAACAAGCCGTCGTATCCGGCATCGCATTCAACCGCGACGAAGCCAAGATCTCGGTGCTCGGCGTGCCCGACAAGCCGGGCATCGCGTATCACATCCTCGGTGCGGTGGCCGACGCCAACATCGAAGTCGACGTGATCATCCAGAACCTCAGCAAGGACGGAAAGACCGACTTCAGCTTCACCGTTCACCGCAACGAGTACGCGAAGACGATCGACCTGCTGCAGTCGAAGGTGATGCCCTCGCTGGGCGCGACCGAAGTGGTCGGCGATACCAAGATCTGCAAGGTCAGCATCGTGGGCATCGGCATGCGCAGCCACGTGGGCGTTGCGAGCAAGATGTTCCGCGTGCTGAGCGAAGAGGGCATCAACATCCAGATGATCTCGACCAGCGAAATCAAGACTTCGGTCGTGATCGACGAAAAATATATGGAATTGGCAGTGCGCGCACTGCACAAAGCCTTCGATCTGGATCAGCCGGGCGCCTAAGTAGTGGCATAATCTCGGCTTCTTTCAGGAACTGTGACCGAGTGGCCGAAGGTGCTCCCCTGCTAAGGGAGTATGGGGTGTAGAGCCTCATCGAGGGTTCGAATCCCTCCGGTTCCGCCAAGTTGATGAAGCCCCGTCGATCGTTTGATCGACGGGGCTTTTTCTTTTTCCTCGCGGCGGATCGCGCAAGGCGTAAGCGCTGTGCGGCGTCGCCGGCTAACGACTGCCCGAAGCCTGGGCCTTGCGCATCTCGGTGGTGGTGATGCCGGCGAAGCCCCAGTTGTCGGTGTCGATCTCCTCGATGGTGATGTGGGTCCACTCCGGAGGCTTGTGCAGTACGCGTTCCAGCGTCTCGGTGACTTCCTTGATCACCTGGGCCTTCTGCTCGGCGGTGTTGCCCTCGCGGGTGATGCGGATGCTGACGAATGGCATGGCGTCTTTCTCCTTTTGGCTTGCGAATGAAAAAGTGCCTCAGCGGCCTGCGCTGAAGCCGCCGTCGACCGGCAGCACCGTGCCGGTCACGAAGTCGGCGTCGACGAGGTAGAGCACCGCGTCCGCGATCTCGCGCACGCTCGCGATGCGATTGAGCGGCGCCAGCTTTGCCAGGAAGTCGTGCGACTGCGGCGCGTGCATCGGCGTATCGACCAGGCCCGGCGCGACGGCGTTGACGGTGATGCCGTGCGGTGCCAGCTCGAGCGCCAGTGCACGCGTGGCGTCGTTGACGCCGCCCTTCAGCGCGACCGCCAGCAGCGCCGGCACGCCGCTGTGCGGCTGCATCGCCAGCGCGGCCGTGATGTTGACGATCTTTCCCCGCTTGCGCTCGATCATGTGGCGGGCCGCCTCCTGCGATGCGTACAGCACGCCCTTCAGGTTGGTGGCGATCTGTTCCTCGATCTGTTCGGGCGTGAACTGCACGAAGGGCTGCGCGGCAAAGATGCCGGCGTTGTTCACCAGCACGTCCACCTTGCCGAAGCGGGCGATGGCTTGCTCGAAGACACTCTTCGCGGATTCGGGCCGGCCGGCGTCGCCCGCCACGGCGAGGAAGCGGTCTCCCGCATCCAGCGTGCGGGCCGCGGCCTGCAGGCGATCGGCGGAGCGGCCGGTGCCGACCACGTTGTAGCCCCGCTTCAGGAATGCCTCGGCCAGGCCCAGGCCGATGCCGCTGCTGGCGCCGGTGATGACGGCGGTGTTCTGTTCAGACTTGCTCATGGAGTACCTCGGTAATGGGTTGGGTTTCAGGGAGGCCGGCGGCTTCTTTGCTGTGTGCCCACCGGTTGAGTGGGACTTTATTGACAACCTTGGGCGCAAAAAATAGGCTCCAGAGCACTTGTATTGATACATGGCGTAATGAATATGCACCGGCAATTCGACGACGTGCTCCTGGGCAGCATCGAGCTGTTCTGCCTTGCGGCGGAGTCGGGCAACTTCACGGCGGCAGCCAGCATCGCGGGTGTGACGCCCGCGGCGGTCAGCCGGTCGGTTTCGCGCCTCGAAAAGCGCTTGGGCGTACGCCTGTTCGTGCGCTCCACGCGCAGCAGCCGCCTCACCGAGGCAGGCCGGGAATATTTCGAGCAGTGCCGTGCCGCGCTCCAGCAGCTGGTCGAGGCCGAGCGCAAGGTCACGGGCGAGCAGGTGCAGCCCAGCGGCACCATCCGCATCAGTGCGCCCACCACCTACGGCCATCACCGGCTGCTGCCGCTGCTGCCGGCGTTTCGCGCGCAGTACCCACAGATCCGTGTGGAAGTGCACGTCAGCAACCGCAACATCGACTTCCGCGAAGAGAACTTCGACGTCGCCATCCGCCTGCGGGCCCAGCCCGATTCGACGATGGTGGCCCGGCACCTCGAAGACGCCGAACTGGTCGTCGTCGCCAGCCCCGGCTACCTCCAGCGCGCGGGCCGGCCCGCCACGCTCGCGGACCTGGCGCAGCACGAGTGCATCCAGTTCGACCTGCCCAGCAGCGGCAGGCAGATCGCCTGGCTGTTCGTGGAAGACGGCCGCGAGAAGGAAGTCTTCTCCACGGGCCACTACAACTGCGCGGAAGACGTGCTCGCCGGCGTGACGCTGGCCAAGGCCGGCGCGGGGCTCTTCCAGGCCTATCGCTTCACGGTCGAGAAGGAACTGGCCAGTGGCGAACTGGTGGAGCTGCTGCAGCCCTTCGGCGGGCGCTCACGCCCCGTCAGCCTGATGTATCCGCACGGCCGGCTGCTGCCTTCGCGGGTGCGTGCGTTCGTCGATTTCCTCGCGGAGCGCGGTCAGGGCGGTGCGGGCAGCCCAGGCGGTTCAAGCGGTTCAGGCGAGTCGTCGTCTGCCTCGTCCTGAGCAAGGCGCCTGCCTCGCCCGCATCAGGCGCCCGACAGCTCCGGAAGATCGGCCAGAACCGTCGTGCACCGGCCGCAGAGCATTGCCTGTTCGGCATCGGCGTCGTCACGCACGGAGGCATCGTGCCTCCAGCACCGCATGCAGCGCAGCGACGCGGTGCGCCTGACCTTGACATCGACCCTCTCGGCTTCCTTCAAGGCCACGTCGGCAACGATGAAGATGGCCGGCAGCTCCGAACGAAGCAGGGAAAGCGATTCGATGATTTCCGCGGGCGCCTCGATGACCACGCTCGCTTCCCCGGAGCGGCCGATGCTTCCGGATGAGCGGACATCCTCGATGGCCTTCATCACGCTCGGGCGGAGCTGTCTCGCGTGGCGCCAGAACCCGGCGGTTTCCGGATCGTCGGTAGCCGGCGGCACGGCCTCGTCCCAGGTGTGGAGGAACACGCTGTCTTCCCCGGACGACCCGCGCAGCACCGCCCACGCTTCCTCGGCCGTGAAGCTGAGGATGGGGGCCACGAGCAGCAGCAGGTTCTCCAGGATGATGTGCAGCGCGGTCTGCGCGGAGCGCCTTTCGCGGCTGTCGCGCGCGCTGGCGTACAGGCGGTCTTTCAGCACGTCGAGATAGAAGCCGCCGAGTTCGTCGGCGCAGTAGCCGTGAGCGAGCCGCGTCACCGAGACGAAGTCGTAGTCGCCGTAGCCCTTGCGGCATTGCTGCGCCAGTTCGCGGCAACGGGCCAGCGCATGCCGGTCGACGCTTTCGAGACAGTCCAGGGGCACCCGGTCGACACCCGCATCGAAGTCCGACACGTTCAGCAGCAGGAAGCGGATCGTGTTGCGGATGCGCCGGTACATCTCGACGACGCGGTCCAGGATCTCTTCCGAGACGGAGATGTCCGTCGAATAGTCGGTGCTCGCGATCCACAGCCGGATGATCTCCGCGCCCCGCGTGCCGGCCACCTGCTGGGGGCTGACCGTGTTGCCCAGCGACTTGCTCATCTTCCTGCCGTTCCCGTCGACGGCGAAACCATGGGTCAGCACGGCCTTGAACGGTGCGCGGCCGTCCGCCGCGCAGCCCGTCATGAGCGAGGAGCCGAACCAGCCCCTGTGCTGGTCGGAGCCCTCCAGGTACAGGTCGGCCGGATGGCCGTGCGCGTCGGGGCGGCGCGGGTCCTTGTAGACGGTTGCGTGGATTGAGCCGGAGTCGAACCACACGTCGAGGGTATCGGACAGCTTTTCGAACTCCGACTCATCCACGCCCAGGTCCGCGGGACTCAGCCGAGTCCAGGCGGAAATTCCTTCGCGCTCCACGCGCCGCGCCACTTCCTCGACGAGGCGCGAGGTCTCGGGGTGCAGCGAGTTGTCGCTGCGCCTGACGAAGAAGGCGAGGGGAACGCCCCACGCGCGCTGCCGCGAGACGCACCAGTCGGGCCGGCCATCGATCATCGCCTCCATGCGCGAGCGGCCCGACGCCGGATAGAACGGCACGTTCCTGATCGCCTCGCGCGCGGTCTCGCGCAGCGTGCGCTCGTCGCCCTTCGCGGGATGGTCCATGGCAATGAACCATTGCGTCGTCGAGCGGAACAGGATCGGCGTCTTGTGGCGCCAGCAATGGGGATACGAATGCTCGATGCGCTCCTGCCGCAGCAGCGAGCCCTCGGCCTTCAGCATTTCGAGAATGGCCTTGCTGCCTTCCTCGAGCGACATGCCGCCGATGGCGGGCAGGTTCGCCACGAAGCGGCCGGCGCCGTCGATCACGTTGTCGCCGGTGATGCCAAGGCCGCGGCACAGCTCAAAGTCTTCCGCGCCATGCGCCGGCGCGAGGTGGACGAGGCCGGTGCCGGTGTCCAGCGAGACGAAGTCGGCCGCCACCATGGGCACCGCTGCGTCGTGCAGCGGATGCTTCAGCACGAGGCCGACCAGGTCGGCGCCAGGTACGACCGCGCAGAGCTCGTGCTCGACACCGAAGCCCTGCAGCAGCTTGCCGCCGGTTTCCGCCGCCATCACCAGCATGCCGTCGGGAGAGTCGTACAGGCCGTAGCTGGCCTGCGGGTCCAGGCCCACCGCCGCATTGCCGGGCAGCGTCCACGGCGTCGTGGTCCAGATCACGACGCGCGCCGGCTTGCCGGCAACGGGAGCGCGCTTGAAGCGCGAAGCCAGATCGGCCGCGTCGACTGCCTTCATACCGACGTACGCCGTCGTCGAGCGCTTGTTCGCGTATTCGAGCTCCGCCTCCGCCAGCGCCGACTGGCAATCGACGCACCAGTTCACAGGCTTCTGGCCGCGAAACAGCAGGCCGCGCTGCCGGATGCGGTCGAGAAAGCGGATCTCGTTGGCCTCGGTCTCGAAATCCATCGTGCGAAAGGCGTTGTCCCAGTCGCCGAGCAGGCCCAGGCGCAGGAAATCCTTCTTCTGGCTCTGCGTCTGCGAGAGCGCGTATTCGCGGCACAGCTGCTGCACCTGCGCTGTCGGCAGGCCCCGGCCGTTCATCTGCTCGATGCGGTGCTCGATGGGCATGCCGTGGCAGTCCCAGCCGGGAATCCACTGCGCGTCGAAGCCGTCGAAGAAGCGGCTCTTGAAGACCATGTCCTTGAGCACCTTGTTCACCGCGTGCCCGATGTGGATGTCGCCGTTCGCATAGGGCGGCCCGTCGTGCAGGATGAACGGCGGGCGTCCCGCCGCCGCGGCGCGCATCCGCTCGTAGATGCGCAGCCGCGCCCAGCGCTCGACCAGCGCCGGCTCGCGCCGGGGCAGGTCTCCCTTCATCGGGAACGGAGTCGTCAGCAGGTTCAGGGTGCTCTTTAGATCTGGCATGTGGCGTGGTGTTTTCTTTTTCGAGAGAGACGATTTGTTGATCGATTGATTGGTCGAGCGATCGGTAGCGTCGGCCTCAGTCCCTGTTGCGCAGGGCCGAGCCGGCGGCCAGCAGCGCGACCAGGCTGGCCGCCGCCGCGAACACCACGTACCAGGCAGGAGCGAGCGGATTCCCGGTCCGCGCGATCAGCGCCGTTGCAATGAACGGCGCGAAGCCTCCGAAGATCGTGACAGCGAAGTTGTAGGCAATGGACAGGCCCGTGGACCTCACCTCCGGCGGATAGAGTTCGGCCATGGCGGCGGGCGCGGGGCCGGTGAAGCCGGCGATCAGCACTGCGAAGACCAGCAGCACGATGGTCAGGGTCGACGGGTTGGGCACGGCCGTGAGGAGCCACAGCGCCGGATAGGCCAGCACCAGAATCGCGGTCGCGAAGCCGATCAGCAGGGGCCTGCGGCCGATCCGGTCCGACAGCGCGCCGAAGAAGGGCGCCAGCACCACCAGCACCATCAGCCCCGCGCCGTTGGCCCACAGCGACACGCTCTGCGGCAGCTTCAGCGTGCGCACCGCGTAGGTCGGCATGTAGACGAGGAAGAAATACGTGCACACGGTCCACACGATGGTCACGCCGAAGCCGGCGATGATTTCCTTGCGGTAGGAGCCGAGTGCCCGTCTCAGCGGCGAGGCCTGGCTGTGCTGGCTCCGGGCCGCCGCCCTGGCTTGCACGAAGCTCTCCGACTCCTGGGTCCGGGTGCGGATGTACCAGCCCACCGGCCCGATGATCAGGCCGAACAGGAACGGAACTCGCCACCCCCACGCCTCGAGCTGCTCGGGCGTCAGCACGTCGGTCAGCGTCGCGCCGAAGACCGAGCCCAGCAGTAGCGCGCCGGCCTGGCTCGCCTGCTGCCAGCTCGCGAAGTAGCCCCTGCGGCCCTTGGGCGCGTGCTCGACGAGGAACGCCGTCGCGCCGCCGACCTCGCCGCCGGCGGAGAAGCCCTGGATCAGCCTCGCCAGCACGATCCATGCGGGCGCCCAGAGGCCCGCGTCGGCATAGGTCGGCGCGAAGCCGATCATGGCCGTGCCCAGCGCCATCAGCAGGATCGTGGTGGACAGTGCGGCCTTGCGCCCACGCGAATCGCCGAGCGCGCCCAGCACCACCGCGCCGATCGGCCGCATCACGAAGCCCACGCCAAAGGTCGCCACCGTCAGCAGCAGCGAGGAGGTCTCGTCGCCCGTCGGAAAGAAGAGCCTGGAAATGGTGAGCGCGAAGAAGCCGTAGACGGCGAAGTCGAACCACTCCAGCGTGTTGCCGATGACCGCCGCAAGAATCGTCCGGCGCCTGGCGTCGCGGGTTTGCACGCCGTGCGCCACAGGGGCGCCGGGGGCGAGCGGAGAGAAGTTGCTGGTGGCGTCCGCCAGCGCGGCTGCGTCGATGTTTTTCATGCTGTCCTGAGGGTTGAAGTGAGACGGGCGGCCGGCTTGGCCAGCGCCCAGGCGCCGGCCGACTGCATGAAGCGGTCGGCTGCCTGCAGCTGCGATGCGGCGATCCATTCGTCCGGCTGGTGGGCCTGGGCGATGGAGCCCGGGCCGCACACCACGGTCGAGATGCCGACCTGCTGGAAGAAGCCGGCCTCGGTGCCGAAGGGCAGTTCCGCCTCGGGCCAGAGGGCGCCGAGCTCGCGCGCCACCGAGACGGCCGCGTCGTTGTCACGCGCCGAGAGCGCCGGCACGCCGGCGACCTGCGAAGCCTCGACGGTGACGCCCGCGGGCAGGTCGGCCAGCGCCTCGCGGACCGTGCTGCGCACGAGTTCGGCTGTCGCTTCGTCCTTCGGGCGGAACTCCCAAAGCACCTCGCAGCAGCCCGGCACGATGTTGATTGCCGTGCCCCCGTCGATGCGGCCGATGTTGATGGTGGCTTCACCGCCCTGGTCCGCCAGGCGACGCCGCAGCCCGGCCAGGCGGGTGACCAGGTACGCCGCCGGCTCGATCGCGCTGGCGCCGAGCGACGGGTCGCTCGAATGCGCGGGCAGCCCGGTGAAGACGGCCCGGTGCCCGAAGAAGCCGCGATGCCTCACGCCGACCCGCATCCCGGTCGGCTCGCCGATGATGGCCAGCGCAGGCGCGGGCACCTGGGCCTTCAGCTGCTCCACGAGCTGCGGAACGCCGAGGCAGCCGATCTCCTCGTCGTAGGAGAAGGCCAGGTGGATCGGCCGGCGCAGCTGTTGCCGCCGCCATGCGGGCACGGCCGAGAGGCAGGCAGCGATGAAGCCCTTCATGTCCGCCGCGCCGCGGCCATGGAAGCGGCCGTTGCGCTCGGCCAGGGCGAAGGGGCTCGAAGTCCAGTTCTGGTCGGTCACGGGCACGACGTCGCTGTGCCCTGAGAGCACCATGCCGCCGGCAATGTCGGGGCCGATGCTGGCCAGCAGGTTCGCCTTTCGCCGGTCTTCGCTGTGCACGAGCTGCACCTTGACGCCGTGCCTCGAGAGGTAGTCGGCGATCCAGTGGATCAGGTCGAGATTGGAGCGATGCGAGGTCGTGTCGAAGGCCACCAGGGCGCGAAGGATCTCTATGGTGTTCATGCGACACGCTCTGCCAGGTTGTTGTTGCTGCTTTGGATACCGCCGGCGGCATGCCCGCCCAGCCGCTCCTGCACCAGCTGCATGGCCGCGGACTGGGTCGGCGTGCCGCTGCGGGAGGCGAGTTCGAAGATCCGGTGCAGCGTGGCGCCGATGCCCTGCACCTGCGCATCGACCTTGGCGGCATTGAAGCCCTCGTGCTCCGACGCCACGCGGATGAGGCCGCCCGCGTTGATGACGAAGTCGGGCGCGTACAGGATCTCCCTGTCGCGCAGCTGCCTGCCATGTTCGTCGCGCGCCAGCTGGTTGTTGGAGCCGCCGGCGATCACCCGGAACTTCATCTGCGGCAGGGTCCGCTCGTTCACGACGGCACCCATCGCGCAGGGCGCGAACACGTCGGCCTGCACGGCGTAGATTGCCTCGGGTTCCACCACCCGCGCATCGAACTCGGCGGAAGCCTGGTGCGCGAGCGTCGCGTCGATGTCGGTCACCACCAGGTGCGCGCCCGCATCGGCGAGCAGCCGGCAGAGATTCCAGCCGACGTTGCCCAGGCCTTGCACGGCCACCGTCAGCCCGCACAGGGCGCGACCGAGCCGGTGCGCGACGCTGGCCACGATGCCGTGATAGACACCCAACGCCGTGGTCGGCGAAGGATCCCCCGTGCCGCCCAGCGCCTCCGGCAGGCCGACCACGTGCCGCGTGCTCTGCCGCACCCAGGCGAAGTCGTCGACGGTGGTGCCCACGTCCTCGGCGGTGATGTAGCGGCCACCGAGGCGGTTGACCGCCACGCCCATGGCCCGAAGCAGCTCGGGCGTCTTGTTCTTGCGCGGGTCGCCGAGGATCACCGACTTGCCGCCGCCCAGGCCCAGCCCCGCTGCAGCGGCCTTGAAGGTCATGCCGCGCGACAGCCGCAGCACGTCGCGCAGGGCGGAGGCTTCGTCGGCATACGGGTACATCCGGCAGCCGCCGAGCGCCGGCCCGAGCCGTGTGCTGTGGATGGCGATGATGGCCCGCAGCCCGACCTTGTCATCGGATATGAAAACGACCTGCTCGTGGTCCGCGAAAGACTCGGTGGAGAAAACTGTCATCTGGTGCTTCTTGGAATTCGTGTGAACGAGTGCGGACCGGCTTCGATGCAAGGCCGCCGCTCAATGCCCGCGAAAGCAGGTTAGGAACAGCAACAGGCGACGCAGGCGTAGTAGCAGCTCCACCGGACGGACGTCGATATCCATGCCCGATAGAGGAAGGACTTCAGTGCTTGCTTGGCGAAATGATTGGGTCATGTGTAGGCCTCGCTTTGAGGTGCAGCATGACAGGTGGATTCGCCGCGATATTGGCGAAAATTTCTGCCCCGATGAAGATCAGGCGGCAGATGAGGGAAGAGGGCTTGTCTCGCTGCCGAAGCCAATTCCAGAGAGAAGCCTTTGGTACTCGGCGAGTCCGAGATTTCTCAGCGATTGACGATTTTCAGGTTCGATGATTCCGCTTCCGTCGAGAAATTCGAAAATCATCGCCTCAGCGAAGTGGTCACTGGAAAGTTTGAATGGCGAGTCTGGAGTTCCATCGGGAACCTCCGGTCCTGCCTCCGGAATCAGGCAGGTCCAGACAAGGTCGTGCCGTTCGATTGCCGGGAACATCGTGATGCTGAAGCAACCCGCCGTCTTCGGCGCGAGCTTCTCCGGCACCTTCGTGCACTGGCCGTCGGAACCGAACCGCAGGCCGTGATAGGCGCAGACGAGTTCTCCGCCTTCGACGCGGCCGCCGCTCAGCGGCAGCCCGCGATGCGGGCACATGTCGCGGCCAACGCGGATGCCGTCGGGCATCCGGTAAACGACAAGACGCAGGCCCAGCACCACCACCTGCCTGGGCCTGGCGAGCGCATCGTCCGCGCGGCAGACCGGGAACCACTGCCTGGCCAGAACGGGCCAGTCCTGCTCGGAGTAGGTGCAGTTCGAGGGCAGGAAGCCCTCGGGCAAAGGGCGGAAGGAGCCTGCCTCCCGAAGTGGCGCTTCGGCCTGCATGTCTTGCCCCCTAGGCTTGCTTGAGCAGGCCGATGCGGATCCGGCGGTTGTGCTGTCCCTTGTTCTCGATCTTCAGGATGCGCAGCGGCGACGATTGGGAGGTTTTCACGAGATGCGTTCCGCCGCAGGCCTGCCGGTCGAGGCCCACGATCTCGATGATGCGCGTGGTGCCATCGTCTTGCGGAGGCGGCGCGACCGAGCGGCTGCGCAGCACGCCCGGCTCGCGCGACAGCGCCGCGGAGTCGAGGTAGACCGCGTTCACCTGCAGGCCATCGGAGATCAGGCTGTTGAGCTCCGGTTCGAGCTTGCGCAGCTCGTTGTTGTCGACCGCGGGCAGGTCGAAGTCGATGCGGGCCGTGCCGTCGGCCGCCATCTGCACGCCCGTGACCAGCGAGCCCTCGAAGCGCTGGTAGACCAGGGCGTTGAGGATGTGCAGGCCGGTGTGCAGCTGGCTCATCATGAAGCGGAAGTCCTGGTCGACGCTGGCGACCACCTTGTCGCCGGGGGCCTTGCCGATGTCCGCTTCGTCGAAGACGTGCCAGGCATTCTTGCCCTCCATCTCGATGCGGTCGATCTTCACCGTGCTGCCGTTCCATTGCAGCGTTCCGCGATCCGCCAGTTGCCCGCCGCCGCCCGGATAGAAGTAGGACTTGTCGAGAAGAACTGCGTTCGGCCGGCGCGCGATGACGTCGGCCTCGAACTGGAGGCGGTCGGGTTCGATGTGGCAAAGATACTGGGACATGAATTCCTCGGGTTGTGCGGAATGCGGGGTTGCTCGGATGCTTGCTTGCGGTTGCTGCTCAGGAAAAACGCCGGGCCGTCACGATGCCGGCCAGGATCACCACGGCTCCCACGAACTCGGTGATGCTCAGGTATTCGTGGAAGAGGTAGGCGCCGAACACCGTTGCGATGACGGGCTGTATCAGCAGCGTGATCGACGACATCGCGGCCGGCAGCTTGGCCAGCGCATAGGCGATGAGGCCCTGGCCGCCGACGTGCGACACCACCGCGAGCGCCACCAGCATCAGCACGCCGTGCAGCGTGTGCGGCACCAGCGATTCGCCGCGCAGCAGCGTGATGGGCAGCAGCACGATGAAGGTGCCGACGCTGCTCCATGCCATGACCGTCATCGTCCGGTAGTTGGAGCGCACGAGGCTGACTGCCAGCAGATACGAGCCGTAGAAGACGGCAGTGAGCAGCCCCAGCAGGTTGCCCGCCATGTAGCTGGAGCCGAAGTCGAGCCTGTGGCCTATGAGGATGAACGCGCCGGTCAGCGCGAACAGCATGCCGAACAGGAAGCCCCGCTTGAACCTCTTGCCGAGGAAGATCCTGGAGCCGAGCACCACGAAGATGGGCGCCAGGTTGGCCAGCAGGTTCGAGTTGGCCAGCGTGGTCAGCGTCATCGACCAGTGATAGAGCGCGAGGTTTCCCGAGAAGATGAAACCCACGAGGATGAGCTTGAAGGGAATGCCCGGCGTGGATTGCCGCGCGGGTTGCTGTACGCCCGCCGGCGCCGGCTCGGCCCTGGCTGCGAGCATGTCGAGCAGGAAGAAGATCGGGATGGCGAGCGCGACCCGGTAGACCGCGCTGGCCGTCGGAGGCAGTTCGCTGTGGCGCAGGAAGACGCCCCCCAATGCCAATGCCGCCGCGCCCAATAGCAGCGCGACGAAAGAGAAGAAGCTGCTCTTCGATGCAGCCGGTAGTGCGATGGTTGTCGTCATGTTCTGTTCGATACGACCGGGTCTCCATCGGCCGTATCGCTCGGTTTGTTGTGAATGATCTGGAGGACAGACATGGCGAGGGCGGGAAGCTAGGGCCGTAGGGGCTCTTCGAATCCTTCGATCACCATGAGCTGCATGTCGACCGCTGCGTCTTTTCGCAACCCTCTTGCGTGGGTGTATTCGGGCGACTCGTAGAACTTCCTCGCCGCGTCCGCGGTCTTGAACTCGACAAGAACCACGCGCCTGTCGTCGTGAGCGCCTTCAAGGTGCATGCGCTCGCCTCCCCGTGTCAGGAACCTGCCGCCGAACTTCTCGACGATGCCGGGCGTGAGTTGCTTGTATTGGTTGTACTGGTCCGGATTCACGATGGACATCCGGCCGATCAGATAGGCGACCATGTGGCTACCCGACTCGCTTCGGTGAATGAATGCTGTGTCCGAGCGCGCAGAAGATGCCGTCGGGCCGCCGTCAGACGTAGGCCACCTTGCGCTGCTGCTGCGCCTGCGCCGCGACGCCGGACTGCAGCAGCGCCGCGTCCAGGATGTCCCAGAGGCCCGTCAGCGAATCGAGGAAGTCGTCTGCGCCTTCGATGACCAGGTGCGCGTATTCGGTCTTCAGCGCGAGCTCGACCGCGGTGCGCGCGTTCTGCTCGTGGTGCTGCTCGGCGCCGACTTCGCCCCAGTGCTCCAGCAGGTAGTGCATCTCGGGCACTTCGAGATCGGCGTTGTAGATGCCGCTGTCCACCAGGCAGTACTTCTCGCCGGGAATCAGCTGCTGGTTCGAGATCATCTCCAGCGCCAGCGTGGTGCCGAGGTTGCGGTAGGTGTTCTCGATGTCCGTCAGCTTGCGGTGGTCGAACACGCCGATGGCCTTGCGGACCTGCGTGGTCAGGCCGGTCTCCATGTCGTAGCCGGGCAGGGAGCCGAGCAGCTGGTCGGAGAAGGCCTTCAGCTTCGCCTCGACCTTCTCCTGGTTGTAGAGGTCCGCGAAGACGGGCTGTTCGGCTGACTGGTTGACGATGTAGCCGGCCATCGTGGCCAGTTCGGGGCCATGGCCCGATTCGCTCTCGACGATTTCCTCGAGCAGCTCGCTTTGCCTGTGCAGCCCGTGCGTCTTCAGGGCCTCGGGGAAGTTCCACCCCGGACGGGTCGACGCACAGAAGCTCTGGATCTGGTGGAAAAGGGCCCCGACGACGGGCGGCTCCGGCTCGACCTTCGCCCAATTCTTGAAAATCGGGTGCGAATAGCAACGATGACTTTTAACTCTTTCGACCAGATCGGAAATGGTAACGCTCATTTCTTTCTCCTAATTACGGTTGGTTAAAAAATGCCATGAGGAAAAAATTGACGGATGAATTGCTTTGATTACTTGCTTGCCATCAGCATGCGCCCTCCAGGGTGATCGAGTACTTCGATCCGCACATTGGAAAATCCCGCGCGGAACAATTTTTCAGTCCATTCCTCTTCGCTCAGGAGACGCCTGGACATGAAATGGTTGTGCAGATGGTTGAATGCCGCCGCAAACGGCTTTTCCCAATTCGACTGGGCGACCGGAATCGCGTCGACGATGATCAGCGTGCCCTTGATGGCGTAGGTGCAGCAGGCGCGCAGCAATGCGTCGAGCGTCGCTTCCTCGGCCGGAAGCAGGTCGTGCATGACGAAGCCGGCGTGGATGATGTCGGCGTCCTTGATGAGCGACGCGTCTTCCACGAGCACCTGGATGGGGGCCGTCACGAACTGCAGCCGGTCGCTCATGCCGGCGTCCTTGGCGGCCTGGACGGCCTGCTCGGTGGCCGATGCGCTCAGGTCGATGCCCACGCCCGTGGAGCCGGGGATCTTGCGCAGCATGCGGATCAGGAAGCCGCCCGAGCCCGATCCAAGATCCACGATTTTCCTTGGTGCCATCGCGACGATGGCGTTCTCCGGCTGGGGATAGAAGGACTTTTCCCCCATCCACTTCGACGTCCGGGCCACCAGGCCGCCGCTGCGCGGGTACTTGGCCTGCGCCTCCTCGTTGCGTTCCGAGAATTCCTTCGCGTTGTTGATCAGCGGCGCGCATGCGCGCAGCGCCCACGAGAGGTATCCGACCTCGTTGATCAGCTCGTCGAAATTGCTGCCGACCTTGTAGGTTGCCGGAGTCTTTGTGCCGAGGTCCTCGATGATGCCGGCCTTGCTCAGCGAATCGAGGTAGGCCGAAATGACGGATTCCTTGATGCCGCAGGAGCGCGATGCCGATTCCGCATCCACGACTGGCGATTTCTGCAGGAATTCGATGACTCCGTATTCAGCGCCTATTTCCAGCAGGATTGCAGAACCTGCGAGGGAAGAACCAGTAATGCCGCGATCGACGTTTTGCATGGGTCACCTGTGGGTTGAATGCTATTGAAAACGAACTGATTACTTTGCAATGGCCGAAACCATTTAGTTGCACGATAGTCAGGGGGCCGGAGGCCGTATTGGTAAAAATTGCGGCACAGCAGCAAGAGGCAAAAAAGAGCTGGCCGAAAGAATTCGGCCGGGGTGGCGGGGCAGGTGCGCGCGGGGTAAAGCCGACCCGGCGCGTTCATGCCGCGCGGGGTGGTATCGGGAAAAGTGCAGGCCCCGGCTCGTACCGCGGGCCTAGTCAGGCTCTCGGCCTTTCAGTCCCTCAGTTGATCCGCGCGCGGACGTACTGCAGGGGCGTCATGCCGAAGGTGCGCTTGAAGTGCCGGGTGAGGGCGCTCTGGTCGTAGAAGCCGCTCGCCACCGCGGCCTCGATCAGCGGGCGGCCCGCGGTGAGAAGACCGATGGCGGCCCTCAGCCGCAGCTGCGTCAGGTACATGTGCGGCGTCAGGCCGATCGTGCGGTTGAACGCGCCGATCAACTGGAAGGGCGTGAGGTCGGCCGCGGCCGCCATCTGCTCGAGGGTCAGGCGCTCCGCGAAGGCATCGCGCAGCAGCTCCAGCACCGGCGCGAGCACGCTCGCATCCGCCGGCACCGGAAGCACGCGCTGGCCGGGCTGCGCGTGGTTCTGGAAGAGCGTGCCGAAGCTGTGGACGAAGAGCTCCTGCTGCCGCAGCGGGTCCCATTGGCCGCTGTCTCCGTCGAAGGCCCGATGCAGCTCCAGGAAGCAGGCGATGAGTTCCGGGTCGTCGTAGATGTTGGAACCAAAGTACCGAGTCTGGTCGATGCCCAGCGTGCTCATCAGGTGCCTGATGCCCGGGTCGGCCAGGTAGAGCGCCCTGTATCGCCACCGGTTGCTTCCGCCCATGCGGCCCGAGTGGGGCTCCGAAGGGTTGAAGACCAGCAGCGCCTGCTGATGGGCGATGCCCGTGCGGCCGCGGCTCTTGAATTCCGCGCCTCCGACCTCGGTGACCGCGATCACGAAGGAATGGTGCACGTGCGGCGCGTATTCGTGCGTGGTGAAGTCGGCGTGCAGCATGTCCATGCCGGGGATGCCGGATGCATGCCAGTAGCGCGACGTGTTCAGAGGGTCCAGCTTGGCCAACGAAAACCTCCGTTTGGATCAGCGGTTGCAACGCACCCTTCGTTCAACCGGTCGATGGCACCTGAATGGTGAGCAAGGCCGTCTCTTTCCGGTGATTACAGCGCGATCTTGGGTGAAGCGGGGAGCTTCCGGTCGCTGCGGCTCGTTTCAAGCAAACGCTATGCCATTTTGCGGGCCGCCCGCATTGCCCCGGGAAAGATCAGATTCACGAATCGCGGCGAATGATTCACCATGCTTCGCGGCGCAAAGCCATTCCATGGAGATCTTTCATGAACATGCCTCTCGAGAGCACAGAACTGGCGTTTCAGTTTTCGCTGGCCGACGGCGTCGAAACGCACAAGGTATTCAACCAGGCCGAGCCATGCATCGGCCACAACGCGTTCACGGGCGACGTGGCTCTACGGGAACTAACCAGGAAGCATGCACCGTGGAGCATTCCGAACGCGACGGCCGTCGGTGCATTGGCAGGCGACGAGCAGGTGCAGGACCTTGCGCGCCTGGCCAACGAGCACAACCCGCAACTGCGCACGCACGACCGCTTCGGCAACAGGCTGGATTGGGTCGAGTTCCATCCCGCGTGGCACCAGCTGATGAGCCTGGCCTTCGCGCATGGTGTGCCCGGCCTCGCGTGGACGACTACGGAGCGCTCGGGCCATTTCGCGCGCGCGGTGCTGAGCTATCTGTGGAACCAGGTCGAGAACGGCACGGGCTGCCCGACCGGCATGGCGTACGCAGCCTGCGCCGGCTTCGAAGGGCGGCCGGAATTCGCGCCGTGGAGAGAGAAGACGCTCTCCGGCCGGTACGACCCGCGACGCCTGCCTCTGTCGCAGAAGACGGGCGCGGTGATCGGCTATGCCATGACCGAGAAGCAGGGCGGTTCCGACCTGCGCCAGACGCAGACCACCGCGGCCTTCGTCGGCACCGACAACGGCGTGCAGGTCTACAGCATCACGGGCCACAAGTGGTTCTTCTCGGTGCCGACTTCCGACGGCTTCTACACGCTGGCCCGAACGCAATCGGGCGTGAGCTGCCTCTTCGTTCCGCGCTTCCTGCCGGACGGCAGCGCCAACCGCGTCGCGGTGCAGCGCCTGAAGGACAAGTGCGGCAACCGCTCCAACGCGTCGAGCGAGGTCGAGTTCAACAAGACCTGGGCGATGCTGGTCGGCGAAGAAGGGCGCGGCATCCGCGAGATCCTCACGCACGCGCATCTGACGCGGCTCGACTTCGCCGTCGGCTCTGCCGGCCTCATGCGGCAGGCGCTGACGCTGGCAATAGGCCACGCATCGACGCGCGACGGCTTCGGCCGCCGCATGGCCGACCTGCCAATGCAGACCAACGTGCTTGCCGACCTCGCGCTCGAAAGCGAGGCGGCCATGCTGTCGGCGATGCGCGTCGCGCGCGCGACCGACGGCATGGCGTCTGACGAACGCGAGCGGCTTCTGGCCCGCGTGGCGACGCCGGTGGTCAAGTACTGGAACTGCCAGCGCGCGGCCTACTTCGTCTACGAGGCATTGCAGGTCCACGGCGGCAACGGCTTCATCATGGAGAACCCGATCGCGCGGCTGTATCGCGAGGCGCCACTCAACTCGATCTGGGAAGGCACCACCAACATGATGTGCATGGACGTGGTGCGCGCGCTTGGACGCGAGAAGGGGGCGCTCGAAGTCTTCCTGGACGAGGTCTCGCCTCCGCAGGCGGCCGGCGATGCGGCGCACGCGAAGTTCATTGCGAAACTGCGCGACGACCTTGCAGGAGGAGCCATCGGCGAAGGCTACGCACGTGCGATCGTGACGCGCATGGCCCTCGCGCTGCAGGCGAGCGAGATGCTCAGGCACGGCGACGGCGCGGTCGCCCGGCGCTTCATCGAATCGCGCCTGGGCGGTCGGCACGCCGGCGTGATGGGCACGCTGGCAGACGGCGCCGATCTGCGCGAAATCGTCTCGCGCGCCGAAGTGGCGCCCGTGCCTCAGGCCGCCTGAGCCTCGCGCCGCAGCGGCAGCCACAGCACGAAGCGCGTCCCCGTCGGCAGGGATTCCCAGTCGACGGTGCCGCGGATCGAATGCGCGCGCCGCCGCTGGTTCTGCAGGCCCCGGCCCGAGGACGCGGCCATGGCCTTGGCGACGTCGAAGCCCTGTCCGTTGTCCTCGATGGTCACGCGCACGCCCGCGCCGTCGAGCGAGGTGGCGACGCGGATCTCGGTCGCGCGCGTGTGGCGCAGGATGTTCGAGATGCTCTCCTGCACGATGCGCAGGATGTGCAGCGCGCTCGACGGATCGAGCCATTCGAGCGCGGGCAGCTCCTGCACTTCCCAGCGCAGCGAGACGCCAGTGCCTTCGAGGCGCGGCTCCAGCCGGTAGCGCAGCGTGGCCAGCAGCAGGAGCACGTCGGCCTCCACCGGCTCCAGCGAATCGAGCGTGAGCTTCAGGTCGTCCAGGCAGCTCTTGAGGATCTGCGAGACCTTGTCGTCGCTCATGCCGCCGCCCTCGACCGAGCGGATGGCGCTGATCAGCGAGGAGCCCAGCCCGTCGTGCATGTCCTGCATCAGCCGCTGTCGCTCGTCGCTGATGGTCTGCCGGCGCTCGATCTCGCGCAGCCGGCGGTGGCTGTCTTCCAGTTCGGCCTCGCGCTTGTGCAGGCGCTGCGCGAGGCTCGCGTTGAGTTCCTCGACTTCGCCGATCGCATGGATGTAGCGGCGGTACATCAGCACGCCGAACACGCTGAAGGTGACGGCGTTGGTGTACGCGCCCAGATACCAGCCCTCGGGGCTGATGAAGTTGTTCTGCAGCAGCCAGTCGGTGATGCCCAGCAGCACGCAGGCGCCGATGCCGGCCGCGACCAGCCTTCCCTCGGTGGAGCGGCGCCAGGCGCTGACGGCACCCACAAGGCAGACCGCCGTGCCCATGAGCGCCGCGACCGCGTAGATCAGCGGCGTCACCTGCGGCGTGTTCTGCACGATCGCCAGCCCGGGGATCGTGACGATGCCGATGGCCGTCGTCGTCGCGACCACGCCGCGGGTGAGCCACACCAGCTGCCGCCCATGCAGCTGCCGCAGGAAGAAGTGCACGACCATCACCAGCCAGAAGAGCGAGTTGACGGTCAGCCATGCGAACCAGTCGTTGAGGACCGGTAGGCTCACGTAGAAGTGCAGCCCCCGCATGAAGGACGTGGCAGCGAGGTTGAAGAACAGCAGATAGCCCGTTTCGTCGCGGCGCCTGAACCACACGAAGAGCGCGAACACGCCCACCGCCATGAACGCCGCGCCGAGCATCGCGGGCAACTCCTGCTGCAGCCACTGGCGCATGCCGTGGCGGCCCCGCAGCGCATCGACCGGGCCGATCCACATCGAGGACAGAGCCACCTGGGCGCCGCGGGTGTGCTCCAGGCGCAGGAGGATCTCGGCCGGCGGGCCGTTGCCGCCGGCGCCGTGGTCGTCGAGCTGAACCCACAGCGGCGTGCGGGTGCTGTTCCACAGCGGGCCCGACTGCTGCGCGCGATGGACCAGCTGGCCATCGGCATAGACCGCGATGGTGCCGTCGGTCTTGATGCGCGCGCCGTACAGCGCCAGCGGGCCCGAGCTGGCCGGCAGGCCACGGGTGCCGAGCCTGATCCAGGTGGTGCGCGTGGTGCTGGTGGAAGTGTTCTCGGCCTGGCGCAGCAGCGCTATCGGCAGGGCCAGGGGCAGTTCGACCTTCTTCCAGTTCCGCGGCAGGGCGCCGCTGTCCTGCCGGGGCGGCGGCGTGCTGAAGCCCGATGCATCCTCGACCTGCCAGTCGGCGTGCGTCATGTGCAGCAGCGCGTCGGACTGCCGTACGCCGGTCGCCCCGACAAGGTAGGCGCCGATGATGCCCAGCAGTGCCATCGAGAGAACGAGCACCACGTGGGCGAAGAAGGGTGCGGGGCGGTAGTTCAAGGGAGGCTGCAAAGTGCCGCGGCCGAAGCGGGGGTGGAGGTTTGTGTAACCTATTTTCTCACTTTGTTACCATCCGGGCGCGCTTGCGCCCCCGGATGGGCCTCAGCGCGGTGTGGGTTGCGACAGGATCCATTGCGCGAGCGCCTGCGCGTCGGTCTCGGAAACCTGCGTCTGCCGCGGCATGATCACGCGGCCCCAGGTGCCGACGCTGCCATTGAGGATCTTCCCCGCCAGCCGCGTTGCGGCTTCGCCGTCGCCGCGGTAGCGCTCGGCGATCTGCGCGAAACCCGGACCCACCTGCTTGTGGACCAGGCCGTGGCAGGCCATGCAGGCATTCCTGCGCGCCAGGTCGGCCGGCGTCTGCGCCGTCGCGCAGAAGGGGTGGAGGGCCATCACGCAGCCGGTGAGGAACGGGAAAAGGAGCTTGCCGGGAGTCTGGATCTTCATTTGTGGCGGGGCTTGCGCCCGGCATGGTCGCATGCCGCGCCGGCGGGGCAGTCGTCGTGCATTCACGACAAGACGATTCAAGAGTAACTATATGTATGGTTAAATCCGCGCAACTATCGCGAAGAAGACGAGGGATTGCATGAAGCTGTTGCTGAGCATTGCGTTTGCCGCCGTGGCCCTGGCCGGTTGCGCCAGCGCTCCGACCACCCCCATCGAACCCGGAACGGGCAGGGGCACCTCCTATGTGCCGATGGTGGCCATGGAAGGCGTGGACAAGGTGCGCTACGACAACGACGTGGCCGAGTGCCGCACCGCCGCCAACCGCATCACCGCACGCAGCGAAACCGGCGACGCCATGTGGGGCGCGCTGGGCCTGGGCCTGATCACCGTGCACGGGCAGGGCATCGTCGCCGCGGCTTCGTACACCGGCATCACCGCGGCCATCATCGACTGGAACGGCCGCCCCAGTTCGGAGCTGATCGCCGAGCACCAGCAGATCGCCATCGTGCATTGCATGGCCAAGCGCGGCTACCGCAACCTCGACCCGAACGTGCGCGACACCTTCTACGGCAACACCTTCGACCCGGGCGTGATCGTCAAGCCGCGCCGCACCGGCGTCGACACCTACAACGTCGAAACGCTGGCCAAGGCCGGCCGCTGCAACCTGCAGCCGCGCGCCGAGCTCACGGCCAAGGGCCCCGGCTACGAAACCTACAACGTGCCTTGCGACAACGGCGGAACCTGGGCGGTGCGCTGCGAGTTCGGCAAGTGCCGCGTGCTGGCGCAGGCGGCAATGCGCCGGTCCTGAAATCCTGCGGCTTGATGAAGAAACGGGCCCGCGATGCGGGCCCGTTTTTCTTCCTACTTGACGATCATTCCCTTGAGGGCAGGATCCGGCGGCGGCGGCTTGAGCTTCATCTGCCGCATCGTCTTCACCAGCAGCTGCGCGATCATCACGTTGCGGTGACGCTTGCTGTTGGCGGGCACCACGTGCCACGGCGCGTGATCGGTCGAGGTGGCGACCAGCGCGTTCTGGTAGGCCTGCTGGTAGGCGCTCCACTTGGTGCGCACCTCCAGGTCGTCCATGCTGAACTTCCATTGCTTGCCGGGCGTGTCGATGCGCGCCTGCAGGCGCTCGCGCTGCTCGTCCTTGTCGATGTGCAGCATGCACTTGACCACCACCGTGCCGGTTTCGGTGAGCAGGCGTTCGAAGTCGTTGATCTGCGCGTAGCGGCGCTTCGCCTCGGCCTTGTCGATCCATCCCTCGACCACGGGCACCAGCACGTCCTCGTAGTGGCTGCGGTTCCATACCATGATTTCGCCGGTGCGCGGCACCACCGCGTGGCAGCGCCAGAGGTAGTCGCGCGCGCGTTCGTCCACGGTGGGGGCCTTGAAGGCCGTCACGCGCACGCCCAGCGGCGAGGTGCGCGAGAACACCCAGCGCACGGTGCCGTCCTTGCCGCTGGTGTCCATGCCCTGCAGCACCAGCAGCAGCTTGCGCTTGCCCTCGGCGTTCAGCAGGTCCTGCAGCTCGTCGAGTTCCACGGCGAGGGCATCGAGCTCGGTGCGCTGCGCGTTCTCGTCGCCCTCGCAGAAGGGTGTGTCGTCGGGGTCGATGTGGGAGAGCTTGAACTTGCCGCCTACGCGGTATTTCTTGAAGCTGGCCATGTAGCGGGACTCCGTGGTGAAGAACAACGAAGCCCACAGCGTAAGCGATCGGTCAGGACTCCTCGTCGTCCGCGGGCAGCGATGCGCTCCAGCGGTTGTCCCATTCGGCATGCTGGCGCACCGCGCCGTCGAGTTCGCGCCGGTCGCGCTTGGTGGGGCGGCCCTGTTCGATGGCCAGGGCCGGCTCGATGCCCGCGCGGCGCATCTCGCGAAAGGCGGCCTGCGCCGCCAGGCTCTCGGCTGTTTCTTCATAGAGCTGCTGCGCCACCGGCGCCGGCCCGCGCTGGCCGCTGAGGCCGCGCACCGTCACCGTCCGTGTCAGCGGGCCCATTCGCATGGCGACGGTGTCGCCCGCCTTCACTTCGCGCGAGGCCTTGGCGATGTCTCCGTTCACCTGCACGCGGTTCTTGCCGATTTCCTCCGCGGCCAGCGAGCGCGTCTTGAAGAAGCGGGCGGCCCAGAGCCATTTGTCGATGCGCAGACGGTCCATGAAAGTCGAGGAGTGGAGGTCAGGCATTTTGCCGCGACAGCGCCTTCTGCGGCGACGCGAGCGGAAGGTGCACGACGGCGTCCAGCCCGACGACCCGTCCGCTGCCGTCGGGGGCGGTGCGGTTGTCCAGGCTGATGCGCCCGCCCAGCGCCAGCACGATCTCGCGGCAGATCGCCAGCCCCAGCCCCGATCCGCTGGAGGTGCTGCCCGCCGCGAAGGGCGCGAAGAGGCGCTGGCGCAGCTCGGGCGAGATGCCGGGGCCGCCGTCTCGCACCACCAGCACCGCGTCGGCGCCTTCGGGGCGCACCGCCACCGACAGCGCGGCGCCCGGCGGGCTCTGCTTGATCGCGTTGTGCAGCAGGTTGCGCGTGAGCTCCTGCAGCATCCACTGGTGGGCGCGCACCGGCACGGGCTCGTCGATGGCGAGCTCGAAGTCGAGCGCCTTGTCGGCCACCAGCGGCGAGAGGTCGAGCGCGATGTTGCGCGCCACCTCGCCGAAGTCCAGCGTCACCGATTCCGGCTGCTGGCGCAGTTGTTCCACCTTGGCGAGCGACAGCATCTGGTTGGCCAGCATGGTCGCGCGCTCGACGGTGCCGCTGATCTCGTCCAGCGCCTGCCCGGGCGCCACATCGCCGCGCTGGGCGGACTGCACCTGCGCCTTGAGCACCGCCAGCGGCGTTCGCAGCTGGTGGGCGCTGTCGCGCACGAAGCGCTTCTGGTGGTCCAGCAGCCGCTGCAGCCGGCCCATGACCTGGGTGGTGGCATCGATCAGCGGGCGCAATTCGCGCGGCGCGTCGGGCGCGTCGATGGGCGAGAGGTCGTCGGCCTGGCGCCGCTCGATGGCTTCGCCCAGCTCGCGAACCGGCCGCGTGGCGCGCTGCACCACGAACACCGTGACCAGCGCGATCACACCCATCAGCAGCAGCTGGCGCCACAGCGTGTCGATGAGAAGCTTGCGCACCAGCGTTTCGCGCAGCTCCAGCGTCTCGGCCACCTGCACCACGGCCATGCCGCGGCCGGTGGCGCTGGCCACCGGCTGCAGCAGCACCGCCACGCGCACCGGCTGGTTGCGGAATTGCGCGTCGTAGAAGTCGACCAGCGCCGAATACGCACCCCGGTCCGGAATGCGGCCGTGCCAGAAGGGCAGCTCGGCAAAGCCCGAGATCATCTCGCCGTCGAGCGCCGAGACCCGGTAGAAGAGCCGGCTGCGGTTGTCGGCCTCGAAGGCCTCCAGCGCGGAGTACGGCACGATGGCGCGCAGCCGCGCCATGTCGTCGTAGCCCTCGACGTCGAGCTGCTCGCCGATGGTCTTGGCCGACGCCAGCAGCGTGCGGTCGTAGGCCGTGGTGGCGGCCGCCAGGCTCTGGCGGTACAGGCTCACGCTGTTGATCACGATGAACACCGCCACCGGCGCGAGGATGCCGAGCAGCAGCCGCGCGCGAAGCGAGGAGATGCGGGTCATGCCTCGGGTCGCAGCAGGTAGCCCAGGCCGCGCATCGTCATCAGCACGGCGCCGGTGCCCACCAGCTTCTTGCGCAGCCGGTACACCACCACCTCGATGGCCTCGTACTGCACGTCGGTCTCGCCCGGAAACACCAGCTCGAAGAGGCGCTCCTTGGTCACGGCGTGGCCGGGCTTCATCATCAGCGCCTTCAGCAGGGCCAGTTCGCGCGGGGTGAGCTCGAGCAGCTCGGCGCGGTTGTAGATGGCGCCGTTGTCGGGCTCGAAGCGCAGCCCACCGATCTCCTGCGGGTTCAGCCCCGCGTCCTGTCCGGCAACGCCGTGGCTGCGCCGGCGCAGCGCGCGGATGCGGGCTTCCAGTTCGTCGAGGTCGAAGGGCTTGGGCAGGTAGTCGTCGGCGCCGGCGTTCAGGCCGACGATGCGGTCGCCCACCGTGCCGCGCGCCGTCAGCAGCAGCACCGGCGTGCGCAGGCCCTCGGCGCGGGCCTGGGCCAGCACCTGCAGGCCGTCGAGGTTGGGCAGGCTCAGGTCGAGGGCGACCACGTCGGGCTCGATGGCGCGCCACTGCGTGACGGCCTCGGCGCCGTCGCCGCACACGCGCACGTCGATGCGGCGGCGTCCCAGGGTGCGCTGCAGGGTGATTTGCATCGTGGGGTCGTCTTCGACCAGCAGCAGCTTCATACGTTGGCGTCGGGAGGGCGTACTTTGGTGTTTTCCCCAGTCTGGCGGACAGCCAACTGACAGCGGGGCGGCGCATGATAGCGCTCAGCTACAAGTCAGCTTCCTTTCAAGTTCCTTCCAATCAGGAGACCCCAGCATGCGTCGCGACACCTTTCTGAAGTCACTGGCCGCCATGGCCGCCGTCGGAGCCCTGCCACTGTCGGCTCGCGCGGCCGCCAACGTCAAGATGATGATCCCGGCCAACCCGGGCGGCGGCTGGGACACCACCGGCCGTGCCCTGGGCAAGGCGCTGACCGACGCCAAGGTGGCCGACACCGTCACCTACGACAACAAGGGCGGCGCCGCCGGCGCGCTGGGCCTGGCCCAGTTCGTCAACGGCTCCAAGGGCGACGCCAACGCGCTGATGGTCATGGGCTCGGTCATGCTGGGCGGCATCATCACCGGCAAGCCGCCGGTCAACCTGTCGCAGGCCACGCCCATCGCGCGCCTGACCACCGAATACAACGTGTTCGTGCTGCCGGCCAACTCGCCGTTCAAGACCATGAAGGACGTGGTCGAGCAGCTCAAGAAGGACCCGGGCAGCGTCAAGTGGGGCGGCGGTTCGCGCGGCTCCACCGAGCACATCGCCGCGGCCATGATCGCGCAGAAGGTCGGCGCCGATCCGTCCAAGATCAACTACGTCGCCTTCCGCGGGGGCGGCGAGGCCACCGCCGCCATCCTGGGCGGCAACGTCACCGTCGGCGGCAGCGGCTACAGCGAGTTCGCCGAATACATCGCCGCCGGCAAGATGAAACCCATCGCCGTCACCTCGGCCCAGCGCCTGCCGGGCGTGAACGTGCCCACGCTGAAGGAGCAGGGCATCGACGTGGAAATCGGCAACTGGCGCGGCGTCTACGGTGCCCCCGGCATCTCGGCCGAGCAGCGCAAGGCACTGACCGACATGGTGCTGGCCGCCATGAAGAGCTCCTCGTGGGCCGAATCGCTCAAGAAGAACGACTGGACCCCGGCCGTGCTCTCGGGCGATGCCTTCGCCAAGTTCGTCGACGACGACTTCGCGAGCCTGCGGGCCATCATGACGAAGTCCGGCATGGTCTGACCCCGCGGCGCTTGCACTGCTACTGGCCCGCCCCACGGCGCGCTGTCCTCGCAAGAGACGACAGCGTGCCGTTTTCAAATCCAGCTCCACATTCCCGGGAGAAAAAATGACAACTCCAGACTCCTCGGCCCCGCCGCAACCCGCGGCCACGTGGCCGCAAACCCTGGTCGGCGCCGGCGTGCTGCTGACCGGCGTGGCGCTGGCCTTCGGCGCCATCGGCATTTCTTCCGACGCCGGCTACGGCGGCGTCGGCCCCAATTTCCTGCCCTGGCTGGTGTCCGTGGTGCTCACGCTGTGCGGCGCCTGGATCCTCTGGGAGGCGCGCACCGGCGGCTTCCGCGAGCTCGATGCACCCTCGGGCGCCGAGCACGCCTACTGGCCCGGCTTCATCTGGGTGTCGGCGGGGCTGCTGCTCAATGCGGCGCTCATCACCACGCTGGGCTTCATCCTGAGCTGCACGCTGTGCTACCTGCTGGCCGTGCAGGGGCTGCGCCGCGCGAGCGGGCAGGCCGGTGTCAATTCGCCGCGGACCTGGGCGACCGACTTCATCACCGGCGCGGTGATCTCCGCCCCGGTGTTCTGGATGTTCACGCAATTCCTGGCCATCAACCTGCCTGGCCTCACCAACACCGGGTGGATTTGATATGACCCCCAACGCTCATCACTTCGTGTATTCGCTGCCCCCCGAGGGGGCGCAGGCCTCCCTTGGGGCGGCCCGGCGGGAGGCCTGACATGGAAATCTTCAACGCCCTCATGGCCGGCTTCGCAGCCGCCATCACCCCCGTCAATCTCCTCTGGTGCCTGGTCGGCTGTGCGCTGGGCACGGCCGTCGGCGTGCTGCCCGGCATCGGCCCGGCCGTGGCGGTGGCCATGCTGCTGCCGATCACCGGCAAGGTCGACATCACGGCCTCGATGATCTTCTTCTCGGGCATCTACTACGGCGCCATGTACGGCGGCTCGACCACTTCCATCCTGCTGAACACGCCCGGCGAGACCGCCAGCATGGTGACGGCGATGGAGGGCAACAAGATGGCCAAGAGCGGCCGGGCAGGCGCGGCGCTCGCCACGGCGGCCATCGGCTCCTTCGTGGCCGGCACCATTGCCACCGTCGTCGTCACGCTGTTCGCGCCCTTCGTGGCCGACTTCGCCGTCAAGCTCGGCCCGCCGGAATACTTCCTGCTGATGCTGCTGGCCTTCACCACCGTGAGCGCGGTGCTCGGCAAGAGCACGCTGCGCGGCATGACGGCGCTGTTCGTCGGCCTCGCGGCAGGCTGCATCGGCCTCGACCAGATCTCGGGCCAGGGCCGCTACACCGGCGGCATTCCCGAGCTGCTCGACGGCATCGAGATCGTGCTGGTGGCCGTGGGCCTGTTCGCCGTGGCCGAGGTGCTGTACGCCGTGCTGTATGAAGGCAAGGTGGTCGAGGGCCAGAACAAGCTCAGCCGCGTGCATATGAGCAAGCGCGACTGGAAGCGCTCCATTCCCGCCTGGCTGCGCGGAACCGCCATCGGCACGCCCTTCGGCTGCATTCCGGCCGGCGGCACCGAGATCCCGACCTTCCTGAGCTACGCCACCGAGAAGAAGCTGGCAAAGGACAAGGACGCCAAGGCCGAGTTCGGCACCACCGGCGCCATCGAAGGCGTGGCCGGCCCCGAGGCCGCCAACAACGCCACGGTGACGGCCGCGCTGATCCCGCTGCTCACGCTGGGCATTCCGACCTCGAACACCACCGCCATCCTGCTGGGCGCGTTCCAGAACTACGGCATCCAGCCGGGGCCGCAGCTCTTCACCACCTCGGCCGCGCTGGTGTGGGCGCTGATCGCGTCGCTCTACATCGGCAATGTGATGCTTCTGGTGCTGAACCTGCCGATGGTCGGCCTGTGGGTCAAGCTGCTGAAGATTCCGAAGCCGCAGCTCTACGCCGGCATCCTGATCTTCGCGACGGTGGGTGCCTACGGCATGCGCCAGAGCGCGTTCGACCTGTTCCTGCTGTATGCCATCGGCATCCTGGGCGTGGTGATGCGCCGCTTCGACTTCCCGACCGCTCCCGTGGTGGTCGGCATGATCCTCGGCCCGCTGGCCGAAGCGCAGCTGCGCAACGCCATGTCGATCGGCGAGGGCAGCGCGGCGGTGTTCTTCCAGCGCCCGATGTCGATCGCGCTGGTCATCATCGTGGTGGCCGTGCTGATCCTGCCGCGCCTTGCGAAGCGCATGAGCGAACGCAAGCTGGCGAAGCTGGCGCAGTTGGACGCCTGATCTTTCTCCGGGCCTCAGGGCCAGGCAAAAAAAGCTGCGGCATTGCCGCAGCTTTTTTTGTTTCTGCCGGGAGCTTCTATCTACCGTCCCGGCGCAGGCGTCTCGACCAGATCGTCATCGATGTGCGGATCGGCCGGTTGCCCGCGCAGCTTGCGAACGGTGCGCCTGATCCAGTGCTCGATGTCGTCGATGTAGGTGAACACGGCCGGCACCACCAGCAGGCTCAGCACGGTGGAGGTGATCAGGCCGCCGATCACCGCCATCGCCATCGGCGAGCGGAAGCTGGAGTCGGCCGCGCCGAAGCCGACCGCAATGGGCAGCATGCCCGCGCCCATGGCCAGCGTGGTCATGATGATGGGACGGGCGCGCTTGTGGCAGGCGTCGCGCAGGGCGTCCCAGCGGTTCATGCCGTGGTCGCGGCGCGCCACGATGGCGTACTCCACCAGAAGAATGGAGTTCTTCGTCGCGATGCCCATCAGCATGATCAGGCCGATCAGCGAGGGCATCGACAGCGCCTTCTGCCCGATCAGCAGGCCCACGAAGGCGCCGCCCAGCGCGAGCGGCAGCGCGCACAGAATGGTCACCGGGTGCAGGAAGTCCTTGAAGAGCAGCACCAGCACGATGTAGATGCACAGCACGCCGGTGAGCATGGCCAGGCCGAAGCTGGCGAAGAGTTCGGTCATCACTTCGGCATCGCCCACCTCGGCGATGCGCACGCCCGGCGGCAGCTTCTGGATCGACGGCAGCTTCTGCACCGCATCCTTCGCGTCGCCCAGGCCCACGCCCGAGAGTTCGATCTCGAAGTTCACGTTGCGCGAGCGGTCGTAGCGGTCGATCACGGCCGGGCCGCCTTCCATGCTCAGCGAAGCCACCTGATTGAGCATCACCGGCCCGCGCGTGCCCGGCACCGACAGGCGCCCGAGCAGGTCGATGTCCTTGCGGGCCGAGTCTTCGAGCTTCACCACGATCGGCACCTGCCGCTGCGCGAGGTTGAGCTTGGCGAGCGACTGGTCGTAGTCGCCCAGCGTGGCCACGCGCAGCGTCTCGGCGATGGCCGAGCTGGTCACGCCCAGGTCGGCGGCGCGCGCGAAGTCGGGGCGCACGGCGATCTCGGGGCGGATCAGGCTCGCGGTGGAGGTGATGTTGCCCAGGCCGGGGATGGTGCGCAGGTCTTTTTCCACCGCGCTGGCCGCGCTCGACAGCGCCACCGGGTCCTCGCCGGTGAGCGCCAGGATGTACTTCTCGCCCGATCCGCCCAGGCCCACCGTGCTGCGCACGCCGGGCAGCGTTTCGAGCGCCGCGCGGATCTGGTTCTCGATCACCTGCTTGCGCGGACGGTCGCCGCGCGGGTCGAGCTTGATGGTGAGCGTGGCCTTGCGCGTCTCGGGCGTGCCGAAGTTCGCGAACGGGTCGCCGCCCGCGCTGCCGCCTGCCACCGTGGTGTAGACGCTCTTCACGTGCTGGATCTTCATCACGCGGTTGCGCGTTTCTTCCGCCGCGGCCGTGGTCTGCGCCAGCGTGGAGCCGGGCGCGAGCGAGAGATAGATCTGCGTCTGCGAGTTGTCGTCCGGCGGAATGAAGCCCGTCTTGAGCAGCGGGATCATCGCCAGCGAGCCGAAGAAGAAGAGGGTGGCGAGCACCATCGTCTTGAAGCGGTTGTGCGTGCTCCAGGTCACGGCGCGCATGTACCAGCGCATCCAGCCCGGTTCCGTCTCGGCTGTGACCACCGGCTTGAGCATGTAGGCCGCCATCATCGGCGTGAGCACCCGCGCCACCACCAGCGACGCGAACACCGCCAGCGATGCCGTCCAGCCGAACTGCTTGAAGAACTTGCCGGCCACGCCGCTCATGAAGGCCGTGGGCAGGAACACGGCAATGAGCGTGAAGGTGGTGGCGATCACCGCCAGCCCGATCTCGTCGGCCGCTTCCATGGCCGCCTGGTAGGGCGTCTTGCCCATGCGCAGGTGGCGCACGATGTTCTCGACCTCCACGATGGCGTCGTCCACCAATATCCCCACCACCAGCGACAGCGCCAGCAGCGAGATCACGTTGACCGAGAAGCCCAGCAGATGCATGCCGATGAAGGCCGGAATCACCGACATCGGCAGCGCGATGGCCGACACGAAAGTGGCGCGCCAGTCGCGCAGGAAGAGCCACACCACCACCACAGCGAGGATGGCGCCCTCGTACAGCAGGTGCAGCGAGCCGTTGTATTCCTCTTCCACCGGGTCGACGAAGTTGAAGGCCTCGGTCAGCTCGATGTCGGGGCGCGCGGCACGCATGTCGGCCAGCGCCTTCATCACCGCGTGGCCCACTTCCACCTCGCTGGCGCCGCGGCTGCGGGCCACTTCGAAGCCCACCACCGGCTTGCCGTTGAGCAATGCGGCGGCGCGCGGCTCGGCGATGGTGTCGCTCACGCGCGCCACCTGGTCGAGGCGGATGCGGCGGCCGTCGCTCAGCACGATCTGCATGTCGGCGAGCTGGTCGGCCGACTTCACTGTGGCCATGGTGCGCACCGGCTGCTCGCTGCCGCCCAGGTCGAAGCGGCCGCCCGCGCTCTCGGTCTGCACCTGGCGCAGCTGTCGCGAGATGTCGGCCGCCGAGGCTCCCAGCGCCTGCAGCTTTGCCGGGTCGAGGTCGATGTGCACCTGGCGCGTGACGCCGCCCACGCGGTTCACCGCGCCCACGCCGGGCAGCGCGAGCAGCTTCTTGGTGACGTCGTTGTCGACGTACCAGCTCAGCGCCTCGGCATCCATGGCCGAGGAGGCGATGGTGAAGGCCAGCACCGGCTGCGCCGCGAAGTCGAGCTTGGTGACCACCGGGTCGCGCACGTCGGCCGGCAGGTCGGCGCGCACGCGCTGCACCGCGGAGCGCACGTCGTCCACCGCTTCCTGCACCGGCTTCTCGAGGCGGAACTCGACGATCAGCGTAGCGGCGCCGTCCTGCACCTTGGTAGTGATGTGCTTCAGGCCCTGCACCGTGGCGATGGAGTTCTCGAGCTTGCGCGCGACGTCGGTCTCCAGCTGCGAAGGGGCGGCGCCGGGCAGCGAGGCCGAGACCGTCACGGTCGGCAGGTCGATGTCCGGAAAGTTCTGCACCTTCATCGCGTTGAAAGACAGCAGCCCGCCGAAGGTGAGCAGCACGAACAGCATCACCGCCGGAATCGGGTTGCGTATGGACCAGGCGGAAACGTTCATGGGCGTGTCCTTTGCGTCATCTGGCTTTTCATTTCTTCTTCTTTTCTTCTTTACCTGGCAACGGCGGCGGAGGCCGCGCCCGCGGGGGCCGGCGCCGCCGACGTGGCGGCGGGCGAATCCACCACGCGCACCAGGTCGCCGTCGTTGAGGAAGCCAGCGCCTTGCACCACCACCTGGGCGCCCTCGGGCAGCGCGCTGGTGATCTCGATGCGGTCGTTCAGGCGGCGGCCGATCTGCACCTTGAGCTGCGACACCTTGTTGTCGGGCTTCAGGATGAACACGTTGTTGAAGCCGTCGCGCGGCACCACGGCGGCCTGCGGCACGGTCGGCGCGGTGCTGCGGCCCAGTTCGAAGTCGCCGCGCGCGAACATGCCGGCCTTCACGCCGGTGTTCTGCTGCACGTTGGGCAGGTCGACATACACCAGCGCCGCGCGCGTCTGCGGATCGACCGTGGGCGCGATGCTGCGCACCTTGCCGCGCACCTGCGCACCGCTGGCGCTGACCACGAATGCGGTGGTGCCCACGGCGACGCGGCTCAATTCGGCCGAGGTCACTTCAGCACGCCATTCGAGGCGGCCCTGGCGGATCAGACGGAACAGCTCCGTGCCGGCCGAGACCACGCTGCCCACCGTGGCGGTGCGAGCCGAGATCACGCCGTCGTCGGGCGCCAGCACCTGCGTGTTGCGCCCGCGCACCTGCTGCGCGGCCAGCACGGCCTCGGCCGCCTCGACGCGCGCCTTGGCGGTCTGCTCGGTCGTCTGGTACTGGTTGATCTGCTGCTGGCTCAGCGCGCCGGTGGCCTGCAGCGTGCGTGCGCGCGCGGCGTTGCCGGCGGCGTCGGCCGCGGTGGCGCGGGCTTCGGCCAGCGAGGCGCGCGCCTGCGCGATGTCGGCCTGCACCGTCTCGGGCGAGAACACGGCGAGCACCTGGCCCTTCTTCACCGTGTCGCCGACGTTCACGCGAACTTCGGCCAGCTTCAGTCCGGTGGACTCGGAGCCGACCACGGCTTCCTGCCAGGCGGCCACGTTGCCGTTGGCCGCGAGCGTGAGCATCAGCTCGGTGGCTTCGGGCTTCGCGACGGTCACGGTCAGCGCGGGCTTGGGCGAGGCGGCGCCGTCCTTGGTCCTGGCTGCGGCGGCGGGTTCGGCGGTCTTGTCAGCCGGCTTGCCGCGCGTCATGAAGAAGACTGCGGCGATGACGACGACCAGCGCGGCCAGCGCGATGGCGAGAGTGGAACGCTTCATTGTTTTCATGGCGACGTCGCGACCTTGGCGGTCGGTGTGGTGGTCATTGAGGTCGATTCGGAAGAGGAGGGAGCCCCCGCGGACTGGCGGTTCCAGCCGCCGCCCATCGAGCGGTACAGCGCCACCCACGCCTCGGTGCGCTCGCGCTGCAGCGTCACGCGCGCGGTCTGCGCCGAGAACAGCGTACGGCGCGAATCCTCCAGCTCGAACAGGCTTGCGAGGCCGCTGCTGTAGCGCGCCTGCGTGGCGTCGAAGGAGGCCTGGTAGTTCTTCACCGCGGCGTCGGCATCGGCGGTGCGGGTGTTGGTGGCGTCGAGGTTGACCAGCGCCTCCTCGACTTCGCGCACCGCCTGGCGCACGTTGGCGCGGTAGAGCGACACGGCTTCGGCGTAGCGTGCCTTGGCCGCGTCGACATTCGCCTTGCGTGCGCCGCCGTCGAGCAGCGGCACCGTCAGGGAGATCGGGCCCACCGTCCAGGTTTCGAGCGACTGGTGCATGCCGCTCACGCGGTATTGCGAACGGCCGATGGAGCCGGATACCGTGAGCTTGGGATAGCGCTCGGCCTCGGCCGAGCCCACGTCGGCGCTGGCCGAAGCCACGCCGAGCTCGGCCGCGTAGACGTCGGGCCGCTGCGTGATCGCTTCGGCCGGAACGCTGGCGATGCTGCCCACGGCAGGCAGCGCGCGCTGTGCCGGCGCGGCCGCGAGCTTGCCTTCGAGCGTGGTCTCGTCGATGCCGCTGAGCGCGACCAGCGCCTTGCGCTGCACCGCGCATTGGGCGCGCTGCTGCGTGAGGCGGGCCGAAGCGTCGGAGGCGCTGGCGCGCGCGAGCGAGGCGTCGGCCGGCGCGGTGAAGCCGGCCTTGGCCGACAGATCGGTGAGCCGCGAGGTCTCGGAGCGCGAACGAGCGTCGGCCTCGGCCACGCGCAGCTGCTGCTGGCAGGCACGCTCGGCGAAATAGGCGTTGGCCGTCTCGGCCGCCACCGCCACGCGGGCGTCGTGCCACTTGGCGTTGGCGCTGCTCTGCTTGGCCTCGGCTGAATCGCGGTCGGCGCGCAGGCGGCCGAACAGGTCGGCCTCCCATTTCGATTGCAGGCCGGCCTGCAGCGTGGTGATCGGCGTGCTCGACGACAGCCCGCCGCTGCTGCCGCTGCTCGCGCCAGAGGAACTGCCGCCTGAAACGCCGACGGGCCCGCGGCTGGCCGATGCGGTGCCGTCGAGGCTCGGCAGCAGCGCGGCGCCAGCCTGAACGCGCGTGAAGCGCGCCTCGGCCACGCGTGCGGCGGCGCTCGCGACATTGGGGCTCGCGGCTTCCGCGGCGGCAATCAGCTCGACCAGCAGCGGATCGTCGAGCTGGCTCCACCAGTTGGCCAGCGAAGCCAGCGAGCCACCATGGGGCAGGGGCGCGTGCCACTGCGCGGGGATGGGAGCTTCGACCTGCGCAGGCGGACGCATCAGCGAGCAGCCCGAAAGACCGATGCCGAGGCAGACGGCGGCCGTCAGTTTGAATCGGAGTTTTCTCATTGTTTCTTCTGCTTTCTCTCGGCGCGCCGGCGGGCGGCTTCGACTTCGACCAGTGCCAGCGCATAGGCCGTGAGCCGGTCGGCCCAGGCGTCGATGGCGCGCGGCGTGCGCAGCAGCGAAGGGCGGATGGCCTCGATGAAGTCCTGGCTCACGTAGAGCTGCATCGACAGCCCGGTGATCGCGAAGGTCAGGCGATGGATGTCGTCGTCGGCCCGGTCCACCTTCAGGTGGCGGCACAGCAGGTCGGCGATGGCGCGATGCGGGCCCTTGATGTCACGCTCCAGCTCCTCGGCCCAGCGGCTGGTGGGCTCCAGCATCTCGCGCATGTGCAGCTGTATGCACTGCCGCACGATCTCGCCCTGCTTGAGCGGGTCGATCATCGAAACCATGCAGGTGCGCAGCGTTTCCTCGAGCGACTGGCCGGGTGCATTGCAGGCGGCGACGAGGTCGCTGGAGTCGCCGCCCATCGGCTCGCTGAAGGTGGCGGCGTAGAGGCCCTCCTTGTCGCCGAAGTAGTAGCTGATGGCCGAGATGTTGACCTCGGCCTCGCGAGCGATCTCTCGTGTGGAGGTCTTGGCGAAACCCTTCTGCGCGAAGAGCCGCAGCGCGGTGTGGAGCAGCCGGTGGCGTGCCTCGGCACCGTCTGCGCGCGGTGCGCGGCGAGGTGCCTGGGTGATCGGATCTCTCGCGTTCATGGCCGGCATTACACCACGCACAAAATCAAACGATTGATTAACTTAAGGCTTCCTGAAGGTCTTTGCCGACCTGTGCTCGCCGAAGCGAATCCTTAAGACTTAAGGTGCGGATCCGGCCCACGCTACGATTCCGCCATGCCTGCAGCCTCCACCGCAACACCCTCGCTGCCTCTCGATGCCGAGGGCATTCTCGCGCTCGCCGCGCGCTCGATGTTTCATTTGTTTTCCAGCATCAGCCAGGGCATGTTCCTGGTCGACAGCACCGGGCGCATCGTGTGGGTCAACGAAGGCTACCGGCGCTTCCTGCCGGCGCTGGGCTTCTCGTCCATCGACGAGTTCATGGGTCACATGGTGGAGGACGTGATCCCCAACACGCAGATGCGGCGCGTGCTCGAGACCGGCGAGCCCATCTTGGTCGACCTGCTGACCAACAAGGCCGGCACCTTCGTCGTCAGCCGCATTCCGCTTCGCGAAGAGCGAGAGGGAGGTGAAGGAGGAATGGGCAAGGTCATCGGCGCCATCGGTATCGTGCTGTTCGACCAGCCCGAGACCACGCTGCAGCCGCTCATCAGCAAGTTCGCGCTGCTGCAGCGCGACCTCGACGATGCGCGGCGCGAGCTCGCGAGCCAGCGCAACAACCCGCTCTACCAGCACTCGGCCGACGGCCAGCGGCGCTCCAAGTACACCTTCGCGAGCTTCATCGGCAGCAGCCCCGCCGCGGTGGAAGTGAAGCGGCATGCGCGGCGCGCGGCGCAATCGACGAGCCCGGTGCTGCTGCTGGGCGAGACCGGCACCGGCAAGGAGCTGCTGGCGCATGCCATCCACGCCTCGTCCGCGCGTGCCAAGGGCCAGTTCGTCAGCGTCAACATCGCTGCGGTGCCCGACACGCTGCTGGAGGCCGAGTTCTTCGGCTTCGCGCCCGGCGCCTTCACCGGTGCCGACCGCAAGGGCCGCGAAGGCAAGTTCAAGCTGGCGGACGGCGGCAGCCTGTTCCTCGACGAGATCGGCGACATGCCGCTGGGCCTGCAGGCCAAGCTGCTGCGCGCGCTGCAGGAGGGCGAGATCGAGCCGCTCGGCTCCAACAAGCTCGTGCCCTTCGACGCCCGCGTGATCGCCGCCACCTCGCGCGACCTGCCCGAACTCGTGCGACGCGGCCAGTTCCGCGAAGACCTGTACTACCGCCTCAACGTGCTCCCGCTGCGCGTGCCGCCGCTGCGCGAGCGGCGCGCCGACATTCCCGCGCTCGTCGAGGCATTGGGCGAGGACATGGCGCTGCGCAGCGGCGAAGCGCCGCCCGAACTGACGCCCGATGCGCTGGCGCTGCTCGCCGGCCAGCACTGGCGCGGCAACATCCGCGAGCTGCGCAACGTGCTGGAGCAGGTGACGATGCGAAGCGACTCGCAGCGCATCGACGCCGTGCAGCTCGAACGCATCCTGCGCGAAGCCGGGCTGGAACAGATCGAGCTGCCCGCCACCTTGCAGAGTGCGCACGACGCGGATGAAGAAGCTGCGTTGCTGCGCCCGCTCGCGCAACAGGTGGCCGAGCTGGAGCGCAAGGCGATCGCGGCGGCGCTGGCCTCCACGGGCGGGAACAAGCTGGCGACCGCGCGGCTGCTCGGGATTTCGCGGGCGACCTTGTATGAGCGGATGACGAGTCAGGAGCCGACGTCGTGAGCATCAAGGCCCTACGCTCCACCTTCGGCCCCAACTGCCATTGGTGCGGCCTGACCATGGACTTCGACGAGCCCGCGGGCCGGCCGGAATCCGCCACCGTCGAGCATCTGGTCGATTCGACCTTCGGCGGCATCCGCTCGTCGAAGCACCGGCGACTCGCGCACGCGGCCTGCAACCATGCGCGCAACGAGTTCCGCATGCAGGCCGAGCGGCAGTTCCAGCAGTGGATCGCCCAGCGCAAGGCCTCCGCGAAAACCCTGACTGAAAATCAGGCAATCGACTGAAATTCAGACATTGCAAGTGTTCTGAATTCAGCCGGAAAGCGCTTCTCCCGAATGGAGAGGCGTTTGTTATCAATGGCTTAGCGGATGGCACGAACTGTGCAATATTCAGTCACCTTTTTCAGGAGACAAAGAATGAACCGTCGCCACCTCGTCGCCCTGGCCGCGCTCGCCGTCTGCACTGCGGCCACTGCTCCGGCCTGGGCTCAGTCCAACGAAATCCGCATCGCCCACATCTACAGCAAGACCGGCGCGCTGGAAGCCTACGGCAAGCAGACCCAGACCGGCTTCATGATGGGCCTGGACTACGCCACCGGCGGCACGATGGCGATCAACGGCAAGAAGCTGGTGGTCATCGAGAAGGACGACCAGGGCAAGCCCGACCTGGGCAAGTCGCTGCTGGCTGCCGCGTACTCCGACGACAAGGCCGCGCTGGCCGTGGGCCCGACCGCATCGGGCGTCGCGCTGGCGATGCTGCCGGTGGCCGAGGAGTACAAGAAGATACTGATCGTCGAGCCCGCGGTGGCCGACTCGATCACCGGCGACAAGTGGAACAAGTACATCTTCCGCACCGGCCGCAATTCGAGCCAGGACGCGATCTCCAACGCGGTGGCCATCGACAAGCCCGGCGTCACCGTCGCCACGCTGGCGCAGGACAACGCCTTCGGCCGCGACGGCGTGAAGGCCTTCGGTGCCGCGCTCAAGAAGGCCAAGCTGGTCCATGAGGAATACCTGCCGCCCACCACCACCGACTTCACGGCCGGCGCGCAGCGCCTGATCGACAAGCTCAAGGACCAGCCGGGCCGCAAGATCATCTGGATCGTCTGGGCCGGCGCGGGCAACCCGTTCAAGATCGTCGACCTCGACCTCAAGCGCTACGGCATCGAGATCGCCACCGGCGGCAACATCCTTCCGGCCATGGCTGCCTACAAGGCGCTGCCGGGCATGGAAGGCGCGGCCTACTACTACTTCGGCATTCCGAAGAACCCGGTGAACGAGGCGATGGTCTCGGCCCACTACAAGGAATTCAAGACGCCGCCCGACTTCTTCACTGCCGGCGGCTTCTCCGCCGCGATGGCGGTGGTGACGGCGCTGAAGAAGACCAACGGCGACACCAACACCAACAAGCTCATCAGCACGATGGAAGGCATGAGCTTCGACACGCCCAAGGGCAAGATGACCTTCCGCAAGGAAGACCACCAGGCGATGCAGTCGATGTACCACTTCAAGATCAAGGTCGACCCCGCGTTCGCCTGGGGCGTGCCGGAACTGGTGCACGAGATCAAGCCTGAAGAGATGGACATCCCCATCAAGAACAAGAGGTAAGAACTCGCCCCCAGGCTGCGCGCACTTCGTGTCGCTACGCCAACCCCCTACCCAGGGGCAACACCTGCGGCCCGGCAAAGCCGGTTCCGCGGTGTTCCTTGAATGTTCCAAGTTCGCCCCGGATGGCCGCCGGGCGAAGCGCCAGCCTGCGCCTCTGTTCGTGGCAGCGTGTTGTTCCCACGGCCGATTCGATTCGTCAGTCAGCAAAGCAAGCGTTCGATACCCACAACACAAGGAGACAGCGATGCAAGCGATGAAATGGAAGAAGTGGAAGAAGTGGAAGAAGTGGAAGAACTGGAAGGCGCTCGCCGCGGCCGCGGCGATGACGGTCGCGGCGCATGCCGCTACGGCGGCGGTGCCGCTGCCCGCGCTCGGCGCCAATCCGGCGGAGGTGAGCGTGTCGGGCCTGTCGGCCGGCGGCTTCATGGCGGTGCAGCTGCACGTGGCGTACTCGGCCACCTTCAAGCGCGGCGCGGGCGTGGTGGCGGGCGGCCCGTACTACTGCGCCGAAGGCTCGGTGCTCAACGCCACGGGGCGCTGCATGACGCACAGCACCAGCATCCCGGTGTCCTCGCTCGTGAGCACCACCAACAGCTGGGCCGCCAGCGGCGCGATCGACCCGGTGTCGAACATGAGCAACTCCAAGGTCTACATGTTCTCGGGCACCTCGGACAACACCGTCAAGCAGCCGGTGATGGACGACCTGAAGACCTACTACCAGAGCTTCGTGCCCGCAGCGAACGTGGTCTACAAGAACAACATCGGCGCGGGCCACGCGATGGTCACCGACGACTACGGCAGCGCCTGCAGCACCACGGCCGCGCCGTACATCAACAACTGCGGCTTCGACCTCGCGGGCGAGATCCTCACGCAGCTCTACGGCCCCCTGAACCCGCGCAACAACGGCACGCTCGGCGGCACCTTCACCGAGTTCAACCAGTCGGAATTCATCTCCGGCCACGGCATGGCCGCCACGGGCTGGATCTACGTGCCGCAGGCCTGCACCACCGCTTCTTGCCGCCTGCACCTGGTGCTGCACGGCTGCAAGCAGAACTACACCGACGTGAGCGACCAGTACGTGCGCAAGACCGGCTACAACCGCTGGGCCGACACCAACAACATCGTGCTGATCTACCCGCAGACCAGCACGGCGGCCACCAACAGCTGCTGGGACTGGTGGGGCTACGACAACGCCAACTACGCGAAGAAGTCGGGCCCGCAGATGGCCGCGATGAAGGCGATGATCGACCGCGTCACCGGCTCCTCGGGCGGCAGCGGCCTGCCGGCGCCTACCGGCGTGGGCACATCGGGCGCGACCGCCAACAGCATGGTGATCGCCTGGAACGCCGTGAGCGGCGCCAGCGGCTACAACGTGTACCGCGGCGGCAGCAAGGTCAACGCCTCGCCGGTGACCACCACCAGCTACACCGACACCGGCCTGGCCGCCTCGACCACCTACAGCTGGACCGTGTCCGCGCTGAACGCGAGCAACGTCGAGGGTGCGATGTCGTCGGCCGCCACCGGCACCACCACCGGAGGCGGCAGCGGCGGCTCCTGCTACACCGCGAGCAACTACACGCACACCATCGCCGGGCGGGCCTATGCCTTGTACGGCCTGACCTATGCGTACGGCTCGAACCAGTCGATGGGCCTGTGGAACATCTACGTGACGACCACGCTGAAGCAGACGGGGCCCAACTACTACGTGATCGGCACCTGTTGAGGCAGGCCGGTCTTCTTTCCTGTTTTCCGATTCGCAATGACCAACGACGATGCTTGAGACCCGAGATCTGACCATCCGCTTCGGCGGGCACGTGGCCGTCAACAGCGTGAGCTGCGCCTTCGCGCCCGGCACGCTGACGGCCATCGTCGGCCCCAACGGCGCGGGCAAGACAACCTACTTCAACCTGATCTCGGGCCAGCTCAAGGCGAGCGCGGGCACGGTGTCGCTCGACGGGCAGTCGTTGTCGGGCCTGTCCCCCTCCGCGCGCACGCACGCGGGGCTGGGGCGGGCCTTCCAGCTCACCAACCTGTTTCCCAATCTCACGGTGCTGGAGAACGTGCGCCTCGCGGTGCAGGCCACGCGCGACGGCGCGCACCGGCGCGGGCTCAATCTGTGGAGCATCTGGAGCGACCACAGGGCGCTGACCGAGCGTGCCGACCAGATCCTGGCCGAGGTGGCGCTGAAGTCTCGCGAGCACGCCACGGTGGCGAGCCTGCCGCACGGCGACCAGCGCAAGCTGGAAGTGGCGCTGCTGATGGCGCTGGAGCCCAAGGTCTTCATGTTCGACGAGCCCACGGCCGGCATGAACGCGGCCGAGGCGCCCGTCATCCTCGACCTGATCCGCAAGCTCAAGAGGGACAAGAGCAAGACCATCCTGCTGGTCGAGCACAAGATGGACGTGGTGCGCGAACTCGCCGACCGCATCATCGTGCTGCACAACGGCACGCTGGTGGCCGACGGCGAACCGGCCGAGGTGATCGCCTCGCCGGTGGTGCAGGAGGCCTACCTGGGCGTATCGAAGGAGGCTGCATGAGCACCACCCCAAGCAACCAGCAGAATCTGCTGACCCTCGAGGGCGTGCACACGCACATCGGGGCGTATCACATCCTCCACGGCGTCGACCTCGCCGTGCCGCGCGGGCAGCTCACCATGCTGCTGGGCCGCAACGGCGCGGGCAAGACGACCACGCTGCGAACCATCATGGGCCTGTGGCACGCGTCGCAGGGCAGGGTGCGTTTTGGTGACAAGGAGATCACCACGCAGCACACGCCGCAGATCGCCGGCCTCGGCATCGCCTACGTGCCCGAGAACATGGGCATCTTCTCCGACCTCACGGTGAAGGAGAACATGCTGCTGGCAGCGCGCGGCGCGAAGAGCGCTGCGCAGATCGACGACACGCGCCTGAAGTGGATCTTCAAGCTCTTCCCCGCGGTCGAGAAGTTCTGGAACCACCCGGCGGGCAAGCTCTCGGGCGGGCAGAAGCAGATGCTGGCGGTCTCGCGCGCCATCGTGGAGCCGCGCGAGCTGCTCATCATCGACGAGCCCAGCAAGGGCCTGGCGCCCGTGATGATCAACAACATGATCGACGCCTTCGCCGAGCTCAAGCGCAGCGGCGTGACGATCCTGCTGGTGGAGCAGAACATCAACTTTGCCCAGCGGCTGGGCGACACCGTCGCGGTGATGGACAACGGGCGCGTAGTGCATGCGGGCTCCATGGCGGAGTTTTCTGCTAACGCGCAACTTCAGCAATCGCTGCTCGGACTGGCTCTATGAAGAAACTCGAATTTGACTGGCGGCCGTTGCTGCTGGCTCCAGCGCTCGCACTGGTCGCACTGCCGCTGACCGGCTCCTTCTCGACCTGGCTCACGCTCACGGTGGCGGGGCTCGCCATGGGCATGATCATCTTCATCATTGCCTCCGGCCTCACGCTGGTGTTCGGCCTCATGGACGTGCTGAACTTCGGCCACGGCGTGTTCATCGCGCTGGGCGCCTTCGTTGCCAGCAGCGTGCTCGGCCTGATGGGCGACTGGACCGGCTCGGGCGAGCTGTGGCGCAACCTGGTGGCGGTGTTCCCGGCGATGCTGGTCGCGATGGCGGTGGCCGGCGCAGTCGGGCTGGCCTTCGAGCGCTTCATCGTGCGGCCGGTGTACGGCCAGCATCTGAAGCAGATCCTCATCACCATGGGCGGCATGATCATCGGCGAGGAGCTCATCAAGGTGATCTGGGGCCCGGCGCAGGTTCCGCTGCCGCTACCCGAGGCGCTGCGCGGCTCGCTGCTGGTGGGCGACGCGGCTATCAGCAAGTACCGACTGCTCGCGGTGGCCGTGGGCGTGGTGGTGTTCGGCGTGCTCGCATGGACGCTGGGCCGAACCAAGATCGGCCTGCTCATCCGCGCCGGCGTGCAGGACCGCGAGATGGTCGAGTCTCTCGGCTACCGCATCGGGCGCCTCTTCGTCGGCGTGTTCGTGGTCGGCAGCGCGCTGGCCGGCCTGGGCGGCGTGATGTGGGGGCTGTTCCAGCAGAACCTGGTGCCGCAGATGGGCGCGCAGGTCAACGTGCTGATCTTCATCGTGATCATCATCGGCGGGCTGGGCTCGACGGGTGGGGCGCTCATCGGCGCGCTGCTGGTGGGGCTGATGACCAACTACGTGGGCTTCCTGCTGCCCACGCTCACGCAGTTCGCGAGCATCTTCCTGATGGTGGCCGTGCTGCTGTGGCGCCCGCAGGGCGTGTATCCGGTGGCGAACCGCTGAAGGGGGAGAAGATCAAATGTTCCTGAAACGACTTCTCTCCAACGACATGCCCCGCAGCCGCCTGTTGGCGCTGCTGCTGCTCGCCGTGTTCATCGCGCTGGCTTTCGCGCCATTCATCTTCCCGGGCGTGAAGGCGCTGAGCGTGGCGGCCAAGATTCTGGTGTTCGTGGTGCTGGTGGCCAGCTTCGACCTGCTGCTGGGCTACACGGGCATCGTGAGCTTCGCGCACACCATGTTCTTCGGCATCGGGGCCTACGGCATCGCCATTTCGGCCTCGCGCCTGGGGCCCAACTGGGGCGCGGTGCTGGTGGGGCTGGGCGCGTCGCTGGCGATCTCGCTGGTGCTGTCGTTCGCCATCGGCCTGTTCTCGCTGCGGGTTCGCGCGATCTTCTTCGCGATGATCACGCTGGCCGTGGCTTCGGCCTTCCAGACGCTGGCTTCGCAGCTGTCGGACTTCACCGGCGGCGAGGACGGCCTGACCTTCAAGCTGCCCGAGCTGATTTCGCCGAGCTTCGAGTTCGCCGAAGAGCCGTTCCTCGGCGTCTCTCTCGACGGACGCCTGCTGTGCTACTACCTGCTGTTCGTGGCGGCGGTTGTGCTGGTGCTGGCGCTGCTGCGCATCGTGAACTCGCCCTTCGGCCGCGTGCTGCAGGCGATCCGCGAGAACGAGTTCCGCGCCGAGGCCATCGGCTACCGCGTGGTGGTCTACCGCACCACGGCTGCGGTGCTGTCGGCGCTCTTCGCCACGCTGGCCGGCGCGATGCTCGCGATCTGGCTGCGCTACAACGGACCGGACACCTCGCTGAGCTTCGAGATCATGATCGACGTGCTGCTGATCGTGGTGATCGGCGGCATGGGCACCATCTACGGCGCGGCCATCGGCGCGGTGCTCTTCGTGGTGGCGCAGAGCTACCTGCAGGACCTGCTGCGCATCGGCAACGAGGCCGCCAGCGGCCTGCCGTGGCTGGCGGCGCTGCTGTCGCCCGACCGCTGGCTGCTGTGGCTGGGCGTGCTGTTCGTTCTTTCCGTCTATTACTTCCCCACCGGCATCGTCGGAAAACTGCGTGCAAGGGCAACGCGATGAGCGACAACCACATTCCCCTTTCCCGCTACGCCCAGCTCGCGGGCCGCGAGATCCACTGGCTCGAATGGGGTGCGCCCGAAGCGCCCGTGGTCATCGCCTGGCATGGCCTGGCGCGCACCGGCCGCGACATGGACGAGCTGGCCCAGCACTTCGCCTCGCGCGGCTTCCGCGTGATCTGCCCCGACACCATCGGCCGCGGCCTGAGCCAGTGGAGCCCGCTGCCCGACGAGGAATACACGCTCGCGTTCTATGCGCGCATCGCCAACGCGCTGTGCGATGAGCTGCGGCTCGGGCGCGTGCACTGGGTCGGTACCTCGATGGGCGGCGCCATCGGCACCGTCTGCGCGTCGGGCCTCTTAGAGCCGCGCATGAAGGCGCGCATCGCGAGCCTTGTGCTCAACGACAACGCGCCCGAGCTGGCACAGCCTGCCATCGAGCGCATCCGCGCCTATGCGGGCAATCCGCCCGCCTTCGACACGGTGGCCGAGCTGGAGGCCTTTTTCCGCACGGTCTACAAGCCCTACGGCTGGCTCAGCGACGCGCAGTGGCGCCGCCTGACCGAGACCTCCACGCGCCGCCTGCCCGACGGCCGCGTGACGCCGCACTACGACCCGGCCATGGTCCGGCAGTTCAGCGCGCACGACAACGACTACCTGATCTGGCCGCACTACGACGCCATCGAGGTGCCGGTGCTGTGCCTGCGCGGAGCCGAGTCAGACCTGGTGCTGCCCGGCGTGGTCGAGGAAATGAAGCGCCGCGGCCCAGGCGCGGCCGGCAGGCTGCAGGTGATCGAAGTTCCTGCCTGCGGTCACGCGCCCGCGCTCAACGTGCCCGAACAACTTGAGCCCATCGAGGGGTTTATCCGCGCGGCCGGCCGCTGAGGCTGCGGCGGCGTGACAATCGCCGCCCACCTCAACCACAAGGCCGAGACAAGGCCTCGAACACCATGGCGCTCTCGATGTACGAAGTGTCCGTGCCCGTCTTCACGCGCGGACTCGGCCAGCTCACCCATATCCTCGACAAGAGCCTCGCGCACGCGAAGGCCAACGGCATCGATCCGTCCACGCTGGTCGATGCGCGCCTCGCGCCCGACATGCTCACGCTGGTCGGCCAGATCCAGCGCGCGAGCGATGCCTCCAAGCTCGGCACGGCCCGCATCGCCGGCATCACCGCGCCGAGCTTTGCCGACGAGGAGAAGACCTGGGACGACCTCGTCGCGCGCATCGCGAAGACGCAGGACTTCCTGGCGGGCGTCGATCGCGCCCTGATCGACAGCCACGAGGATCGCCTCGTGACCATCAAGACCCGCGAAGGCGAGGCGACCTTCACGGCGCAACGCTACCTGCTGCAGTTCGCGCTGCCCAACTTCTTCTTCCATGTGGCCACCGCCTACGACGTGCTGCGCCACAAGGGCATGCCGATCGGCAAGCTCGACTATCTGGGCAAGTTCTGACCGGGGCGGCCTTCACGCCGCCGGGACAAAGTTCAAATTGCCGTGACACATGCGCACGCCCGGCGTGCGCCGCGAACAATCGGGCCTGACCGCTTTCGGTCTGACATTCGAGCGAGGTTCGCGATCATGAGCATGTTGTCCAGAAGGGCGTTTTCCGGGCTCGCCGTCGGCTCCTCCGCGCTCGCGGCTGCCGTGGGCGGTGCGTGGCCGGTGCGCAGCGCGCTGGCCGCGTCGCCGGGGTTGCGGGACTACGGCAAGGCTCCCGAGTTCACCGGTATCGACAAGTGGCTCAACTCCGAGCCGCTCACCATGCAAGGCCTGGCGGGCAAGGTGGTGCTGGTCGATTTCTGGACCTATTCCTGCATCAACTGCATCCGCACGTTGCCCTACGTGGTGGGCTGGTACGAGAAGTACAAGGAGCGGGGCTTCGTGGTGGTGGGCGTGCATTCGCCCGAGTTCGCCTACGAGAAGTCGACGCGCAACGTGCAGGACGCGATCCAGCGTTTCGGCATCCGCTACCCGGTGGCGCAGGACAACGGCTTCAGCACCTGGAAGGCCTACAACAACCAGTATTGGCCGGCCTTCTACCTCGCCGACAGCAACGGGCAGGTGATGCGGCGGCATTTCGGCGAAGGGGAGTACGCCGAGATGGAGGCCGCGATCGAGGCGCTGCTGGCGCGCAGGCCGCCGGCCTGAGCCCGGGCTGAGCCAGCTTTACTTGCCCGATTCGACGATGCGCCTCACCGCGGCCTTGCCTGCGGGCGTGAGGACCGGGTCGAGGTCGGCGTAGGGCACTTCGACCTCGATCTCGCAGCCGTTGCCATAGGCAGGCTGGGCGAAGCGCATGCCCTCGGCTTCCAGCGTCAGGTCGTAGTAGGCGCCTTCTTCGTAGTTGGACCGGCAGTTGTCCTCGGCCTTCGACGCGTCGATGCCCGCGTAGCGGAACAGGAAGCGGCGCAGCTTCGGCGGCATCGAGCCGCCTCCGGTGCCGGATAGCCGTCCCTCGGTCGGGCGCGACTTCGACAGCGAGCGCAGGCTGAACCAGGACCACGGATCGACCTGCTTGCCCGTCTGCAGGTCCCAGGTGCGATAGAACCAGGAGATGCCATTGCGGCCCATGCCGGCCGCCCAGGTGTAGTTGCGGATGCTGAGCCACTGCGAGGTCCAGTACTCGGGCTCGGCCGTGTTCTCGTCCTCCGCCGGCACGCCGACGCGGCCGAGGAATTCGCGTCGCTTGTCGAAGTACTCCTTGACCGCGTCCTTGCTGGTGTCGAAGTCGCGCCGCAGTTCGCGGTTGATGGCCGCCAGCGTGGGCTCGGGGCCGGAGAGCTCGACCGTTTCCTGGCCCGCGAAGCGCAGGCGGCGGAAGCTGCGGCCGGGCGCGTATTCCTCCTTCTTGCCGACTTCGATCTTCGGCGGCGCTTCGAGCTGGCCCGCGTAGCCGTCGCTGCCGCAGGCCCGGTCGCCGCCCGTTGCATCGGCAAGGTCCAGCTTGATGGGCAGCGTGACGGGCGTGCCCTTCACGTTCTTCCAGGTGCCGGTCAGCGTGTTGCCCTTGGCCGGGTCGAGCGACCAAAGGCCGGTGTCGCCGGCTTCGTGCCAGAAGTTGTCCTTCTCCGTGCGGCTCAGCGGGATCGCTTTGCGGTACTGCTTGTAGAAATAGCTGCCGCTCGGAAATTCCACGTTGAAGCAGGCCACGATGGCTTTGTTGCCGAGCGTGCCTTCCCACACGCCCTTGGGCACGTCCGTGGTTGCGGCCGCGCAGGGCAGCAGGGGCAGTAGCGGGAGGAGGCCGGCGAGGCACCGGGCGTGGAAGTGTTTCATGGCTTGCGGGCGGAGATCGAATACATGAGCGGGATGCGCGGCATGCCCTCGGGCGGCGCCATGCGGCGCCCGCCGATGTCGCGCATGCCCTCGAATGGCTTCCAGCCGTTGGCGTACGGATACTCGTCGAACTGCTCGATGACGAGGCCGGCCCGTGACAGCGCCGTCGTCACCTGGCCCACGCCCCAGGTGAACTCGAAGCTCGGATGCGGGTTGCTGAAGTTCTCCACGCCGCGCTCGTAGCCTTCGCGCACCAGGCCGTCGCCGGACTCGGCCACGTAGTCGCTCACGCCCTGTTCAGGCACGGCGGCTTCGTTGAAGTAGTCGTAGTGGAACTTCCAGTCCTGATCGAACACCAGCGCGAAGGGGTGGAACTCGATGATGACGAAGCGTCCGCCGGGCTTGAGCATCTGCGCCACACCGCGGGCCCATGCGGCGATGTCGGAGAGCCAGCAGAGCGTGCCGTACGAACAGAACACGATGTCGAAGCGCTCGCCGCGCGCCTGCGCATCACGGAAGTAGTCGTAGACGTCCGAGCGCACGAAGCGCGCCGCAATGCCCGACTGCTGCGACAGCCGCGCCGCGAAGTCGACGGCTTCGTCGGAGATGTCCACGCCCGTCACATCGGCGCCCATGCGAGCGATGCTCAGGCTGTCCTGGCCCGCATTGCACTGCAGGTGCAGCACCGACAGGCCCTTCACGTCGCCGAGCAGACCGGCTTCCTCTGGAAAGAGCGTGGAGCCGCCGTTGCGGAAGAAGGCAGCCTGGTCGCCCTTGTGGCTGTTGTGCGCGAGGGTGGCCGCGTTCCATGAGAGCCGGTTGGCTTCGTGCAGGTCCTTCTTCATCGGGCAGTGGGCGCCGTTTGCGTGGGCCAGCCCGCCAGGTTGCGTTCGGCGATGCCCGCGAGCGCGGTGATCCACGCAGGGCTGTCGTTCAGGCAGGGGATGTAGCTGAAGGCTTCGCCTCCCGAGTGCAGAAAGGCTTCGCGGCCTTCCATGGCGATTTCTTCCAGCGTCTCGAGGCAGTCGGCCGGAAAGCCCGGGCACACCACGTCGACGCGCTTCACGCCGGACGCGCCGAGTTCGCGCAGCGCGGGCTCCGTGTAGGGCTCCAGCCACTTGGCGCGGCCGAAGCGCGACTGGAAGGTCACGCGGTACTGCGCGCTCGAAAGACCCAGCCGCGCGGCGAGCAGGCGCGCAGTTTCGACGCACTGCGCCTGGTACGGGTCGCCCAGCGCGATGTTGCGCGCGGGAATACCGTGGAAGCTCATGAGCAGCACCTGGCCGCGGCCCTCGGTCTTCCAGTGCTTTTCGATGCTCAGGGCCAGCGCGTCGATGTAGGCCGGGTCGTCGTGGTAGTCGTTGACGAAGCGGAATTCGGGCACGCGGCGCTGCCTGCTGCTCCAGGCGTTCACCGCGTCGATCACGCTCGCGGTGGTGGTGCCCGAGTACTGCGGGTAGGCCTGCAACACCAGCACGCGGCCGACGCCTTCGGCCTGCAGCGCGTCGAGCCGGGAGGCAATGGAAGGGCTGCCGTAGCGCATCGCGTCGCGCACCGTCACGCGGTGGCCGCGCTCCCCGAGCCATCCGGCCAGCAGCGTGGCCTGCTTCTGCGTCCATACCTTGAGCGGCGAGCCTTCGCGCATCCAGATGCTCGCGTACTTGGCTGCCGACTTGGCCGGGCGCGTGCGCAGGATGATGCCGTGCAGGATCGGCGCCCAGACCGCCTTCGGGATTTCGACCACTCGCGGGTCGCCAAGGAAGTCGGCGAGGTAGGGGCGCACGGCGGCGGCGGTGGGGGCGTCGGGCGAGCCCAGGTTGCACCAGAGCACGGCGGTGCGAAGGGAGCCGGGGGTACTCGGGGCGGCGTTCTCGTGGGTCGAAGGCATGCGATATTCTCAGGCAGAATCGCCAATCGCCTTGAAAGCCGCATGGATGCTAGAGGCGGTAGGAATTCGGTAGGAAAACGGTAAGAACTCAACCTAGTTTGACCTTCTTGAATTCGGCGCCGCGATTGTTCTCATAAAGGTCAGCAGAGCTATTCGCCAGATGACCCAAAAGCGTCTTGGTATCCACGCCGCCCTGCTCGATATACATGCGCTTGCACAGGCTTCGCAGTTCGTGGAACGTTGGCAGATTCTCTCCTTCGCCGAGTGCCTTCGTCACGTAGTCCGTGAACTTCTGTGTCACAGTGCTGATGGCCATTCTTTGGCCTGGTGAGCTTCTTCCTGTATGCGCCGTTTGGTGAACCATGTACTGACTGACAACGCCCGTGCGTCGGCATAGAGCAATGGCGCCCTTCAGGCTCATCTGCATGGCGTTTGAGTAGAGTTCCAGGGGGATTGCAATCTTCACCATGCCGCGCGACTTCCTGGGCGTCACCAGAAGATACTCGCCGTCCACGTCAGAGAACCTTAGGGATGCAACATCCTCTCGGCGCAATCCGGTAATCATGGCTAGCAGTGTTGCATTGCGAATCCATGGTGGTGCTTTCTGAAGAGCATCCCATACCTTTGAAAAAGTAGCCGCGGTAAATCGCTGTCGAGCAACTTTTGCTTTGTGTGTCGCCGTCATCAAAGCTGGATTGGTCGTCATGTGCCCCTTGGTGATTGCATCCCCAAAAGCAGATATCAAGACTGAGCGGGCGACTTGTGCAGTGGTTGTGCCACGCTTTTTCTTGATCTCGTCCAGCCCCTCGGCAGTGTCCTTCACAGTCAAGCGGCCCAATGCAAGATCGCCCATCACTTCGTTGATGGCCTTGGACTTTGACCGGTAACTCTTCATGGTGTTCTCGGCGAGGCCCAAATCCTCCAGCCATTCCTTGAGCCAATCCCGAACAGTCTTGTCCTTGCCCTCCAGCTTGTCTATCAAGCGCGTCTTGCCAAGCTGCTCAGAAGCCCAGAGATTGGCCTCGATGACTTGGAGCTTCGCGTCAGCAAGAGGAACGCGCCCAATGGCGTCGTATTTCTTCTTGATTGGGTTGAACCAAACGTAATAGCCTGGGCGCGACTCCGAAAGGCCGACAGGCCAGTCTCTGCGATACCGCGCGCGTGGACGTGCAGCCATCAGGCGGATCTCAGACGTGAAACAAGGCGACCAGACCGCGCCACTTCGGTGATGTGCTGGGCATTTGGCTCAACGAAGTATGTGCGGCCGATCTTCATTGGGGCCGGGACAATTCGCCCAGTTCTCGCCCATATCCGGAGCGTGTTCTCTACTGGAGGTGGATCGAACTGCTTTGCCGCCCATGCCATCAATGTGATCTTGGTCATCTCTCCCCCCGAACAGCAGCGGCAAAGGCTTTGCGTGCGCTTTCGCCGATTTCGACGCGGCCGCCTGCAGGCTTGCGCGGCGGCGCACATGTCTCGATCAGATTCGCAGCGCGCTCAGTGGCGGCGTTCCAAGTCCTCTCATGCATGCGAGCCTCGAATGATCCGAGAGGGGAGCGGCAGAGGTTGCGGCCGTCTTCGGTCCAGTATTGCTTGAAGGAGGCGGGATGCTGGGCACAGGCCTTGTCCCAGACGGCCTGCATTACGGCGCGCAGTTGGTCGGCGGTGTAGAGGTTGCCGGTGGTTGCTCGGCGAATATAGGGCTCCGGCATCAGCGCCTCGAACTCGTCGCGGGGTGGGGTCATGAGGGGTCCTTTCCGCCGAGCAGTTGCCAAGCCTTCTTGGCGTGCGCAAGTTGCTCATTGGCTCTTTGCACTTCGGCCTTTGCTGTTTGGAGTCGCTGCCATTCAGGGAAGATGTGTGGTGTTGTGCGCTTAAGGGCTCGAATGTGAAGCTGGGCAGATCGGATACTTTGGCCCAAGCGCTCGTGATATGCATTCATTCTTTTCCCCTATAAATCGCAGCTGCTGCGCGGGTGGCAGGCATGTAGGTATGGTCAGCGGGTTGTCCAGCGCGTGGGCCTGTGAGAATGGGCTGATGAACGGCCATGTGCTCAGCCCATCCGCAGATGCGGCACGGGTTGACCACGTCGGCCTTCGGCGCTGTAGGTGGCGCTTTGCGTTTCAGCATCCCCGCCCCTCCTCGTCGCGATGTGAGAGGGCGGCGTCTACAGCGGCATCGAGTTCGCTATTGCAAGCGCCTGCACCGATATGCACCCAGACAACATTGCAGAGCTCTCCGCGTGCTGCTCTCCAACGCCGCGCATCCGCCTCCGCCTCGCGCACCCTGGCTTCGAGCTGGGCGATGGTGGCGTCTTTAGCGGCGAGGGCTGATTCGGCGTCTTCGAGGCGCACCATTGCCATGCTGATGCAGTCCGCGTCGCTGCCGTCTGGATCACTCGGGTAGACCGAGTCTTGGCAGACGCAGTCGTCGCCGTCCCAAACAGGAGTTCGATCTCGCGTTGCCCGCAGATATGCAATCACAGGCATCGCTTCTCGAATCGCTGCGAGCGCGTTGCTCGCGGTGGGGGTGGTGGTCATGCGGCCTCCAGCTGCTTGTTGGTGATGGCCTCCACGGCCTGGATTCGTTCCCCGATCCATCGAGCGCACGGCACGGCCCACGAGTTGCCCAGGGCCTTGTAGCGCGGGCCATCGGCAGCAGGCTTGCCACGCACCGTGATGGCGGTGTAGTCGTCGGGGAAGCCCTGCAGGCGCTCGCACTCGCGTGGCGTGAGGCGGCGAACTTGCATGCCGCGCGCGACGAGCTCACTGTCTGCATGGTGGCCCGGGCTGTTGGTCTGTCCGCCTCCTCGGCTGGATCGAGCCACCATCGTTGCCGCGACCTGCGGCGTGTATGCCGGCACGATGTACGAGTCCTTGCTATGGCCGCTCCTGGCGCTGTGGCCTGCTGGCGTGTTCGCCCCATTGAGCATGGTCGGCATCACATCGATGTGCGCCACCGGCACCAGTGGCGTGCCTCGCCCCGTGCCGTCCTCGCTGGCGTCGAAGCCCTCGCCGGTCAGTGCGTGAGCGACGCCAAAGTGACCCCCGTTGGTAGGAATCAGCGTCTCCGATTCCGCGTCCATCCGGCCTGCCCCCCCCCTTGGCGTTCAGGCACATGCTGATGAGGTGCCCATGTCCGTGGTTGGCGTCTTGGCCGCTGGCTCCTTGGAGGCGTTCGAAACTTGCGTCAATGCACGGTGCAACGCGCTCGGCAATTCCTTGCCCCGCTTGGCGGCTCGGCGCAGGATGCCCCGACAGGCTGTGGCGCTCAAAAAGTACCGCTGCGGCAGCTCGCCAGTCTCCAAGACATCCGACAACGAACACACGTCGGCGTCGCTGGGGAACTCCGAAGTACTGAGCGTCAAGAATCCGGTATGCGTACCCATACCCGAGTTCGCCCAGTCCGGCGAGGAAGGATCCGAAATCACTCGTTTCGTCAGCTTCCCATTCCTGTCCTTCGACCAGATCACTCGGCGGCTGATCGCCGGACCAGATGGAAAGGACACCGGGGACGTTCTCCCAAACCACCCACTTGGGCCGATACTTTGCAGCAATCGCAAGGTAGGTAAGCATGAGGTTGCCACGAGGGTCAGCCAGTCCTGCTCGGAGACCTGCGACGCTGAAGGATTGGCAAGGGGTTCCTCCGCAGAGAAGATCGAGAGTTGCATCTGGCCAGTCCTTGAACTTCGTCATGTCGCCCAGGTTGGGCACGTCGGGGTAGTGGTGTGCGAGCACAGCGCACGGGAAGGGCTCAATCTCACTAAAACCCCAAGCTTTCCAGCCGAGGGGCTGCCAGGCGACGGAAGCCGCCTCGATGCCAGAGCAGACGGATAGGAATCGCATCTACCGTTCTCCTTCGCCCTGCACAGCGGCGCGGGCGGCGATCAGCTCATGGGCACGCCGATAGAGCGCGGCAGAAATGCTCGTCTCGCTTTCGGCATCACACGACTCTGCAAGGATCTCGCAGAGCACGACGGCCAACGGGTCCACCGCATCGCTGGCGCTGTGGGATGGAGCGGCGGCGAGTGCCAATACGGCGCGGCAGATAGCTGGGTAGTTCGGCATCTCGTGCGAGCCGTTCATGAAAACGAAGGGCCGGCAGAACTCGCGCCATTCAGCGTCGGTCTTGTGCGTCGCCGGGTTAATGGTCACGGTGATGGTGTCAGCCATTGCTCTGCTCCTCAATGCTCTTGGCGTTGTCGTGATCGAGAACGAAGCAGGCGATGTGTCGGCCAGTTCCTTTCCCCGTGGATCCATCCTCAGTCGCCACCCACCGCACATCGCCGAGGTTGCGAACCTTTGCCCCTGCCTCCAGAAGCATCAGCACCCACTTATCCATCGGGTAGACCAGTACCACGCGCTTGCCCTTCTTGTGCTCGGCGATGGCCTTGCGCGCCCAGGCTGTCGGGCCCTTCTTCTTGCCCTCGTGGATGATCGATCCGAAGGGTGGATTCACGTAGTTCGACTGGCCCCATTCGCATGTCAGGCCATCGAAGTCTTCGGGCTTCGGGAATGGGCACGGATCGAAGTCGAAATCGAACTCGCCATCCAGGCTCTGGTAAAGCGAATGTGGCGTGAGCCAGTAGTGCTTCCCGTCGTCGCCGTTGCCGACGTGGAACTTGTTGGCCTCGGGGGCGAGCTGGCTTTGATGCAGTGCTTCAACCATTGCGGGGCTCCCTTGCGCTGTCGGTGAGGGCACTATCAATGTCCGAGAGCAAAGCATGAACGCCGCTCGGGTCTTGCTTGACGCCGCCGCTATCCGTCCACCGCACGTTCTTGAGCGCATAGCTCGCGACGAAGAATCTCGCCTTCTCAAGGAGCGCCACCGCCCCGGCATGCTCCTGAGAGGCGAGGGATTTACGCACGGCCAATTCAACACCGCGCGCAAAATCGTGAATACGAGGGGCATCGCACTCGCCGAAGCAGTCGTATTCCTCCTGAAGAACATCGATCTGCTCATCCGTCAGCACCTCACCATCCTCCTTCGCCTGCGCCTCGGGGGCTGCCTTCTTGACCGCAGCAGGACGATTGCAAGGACCGATTCCCGGGTATGCGCATGGCATCTGTCCGCAGCACGATGGCAGCGGGCTCTTGATGTGCGCATAGTTCCACTCGACCGTCACGTCTTCGCCGCACTTCCTGCAGCGGATACGCGTCGTGCCATCGAGCTTCCCAGGCGCTTCCATGGCATCGATCTGCCGCGCCAGTTCGTTGATGATTCCAGCCGCAGTCCCGGGATAGTTCGCGCACCATTCGCGCGTCATGGGTGCCGGCTTCTCTTGTGGCGCCTCGGGGGCTGTGGTTGCTGCGAGGGCGGCAGGCAAGGGCGAATGCTTGGGCTTGGCGGCCTGCTTGGCGCGGATTTTTGCCGTGATGGCCGGCACATTGATGCGCGCCAGCTCAGTTTCGCCCTCGGCGTGCATGTCGAGTTTTTGGGCCTCGCACAACGCGGCCAGCGTGACCATGACGCCGCCCACCTCTTGCCCCTTCTCACCAATCGGGCGGTTGAAGGTGTAGTCCACAAGCTGGTGTGCTTCGCTCGCCGTGCAACCGCAGGCTTGCACCAACTCCAGCGCTTCTTCCAGGAACCGGTGATTGCGCTCTTCGTGGTCCCCTGCAATCGCCTCTCCGAAGCATTCAAGCAGCCACGGCTTCACGCGGCGCTGAAACGCCTCTGATCCCGCTGCCGGGGCGGCCTCGGGCGTGCTGGGGGCGGCGAGGTGGTATTCCTCGATCTTGTGGCCTTGTTCGGGCAAGCTGAAATGCGCCACGACATCATCGTCTTCGGTAAACCAGTGGCTAAGGCCGCTCGGGACTGTGATCTTCCAGACTTTGCGGGCAGTGCCTGCTGCTGCCTCGCGCGCTGCGCCCGTGGTGGTGGTGGGTTGGGTCATGGCTGTTGGTCCTTGGTGGTGGCATCGAGCCGCTTCAGTTGTTCGCGAAGGCCGTTCACACTGCAGACTTCGTTGCCTGCTAGCGTGCCAGCGTTGTAGGCATGGCCCTCGCCGTGCGCGCGCAGATGTGAAGCGATCAACTTCGCGTGCGGTGATGTATGGCCGCACCAGCGGTCGAGGTCATCTACGGCGTAGATGTAGCGGTTGCAGCGGTCCATGTGGTCCTGCCACATCCTGCGTTGCTTCATGCCGCCACGGAACTCGCCAAGGTAGTAAGCAAGGACAGCCCACCCCAACCCCAGCAGAACGTAAGTCGAAGCTTCAGCCACGGCCACCTCCCATCTCGCCCGACTCCAGCTCGCGGGAGGTGGGTGCGGCACAGCCACGGCGCAAGCACTCGTCAGGTGAGAAGCACTTCGCGCATCGGCTCGGCGCGCAGTCTTCTTTCTCCTGCCTAGCGTGTTCGATCATGATGGCGAAGCCGAGGCCGTCACGCAGCGCGATCCATCTTGAGGACGCGCGTGCTTCTGTGATGGCAGCTGGATCAAGATCACGGCTGCTGCGAATGACAGTCCCCGGCGTGCTCGCCATCTGGCGCAGGAATGTCTCCGCCTCCATCTCGCGCGCTGGGAGGGCGGACAGCCATACGGCTACCTGCGCTTCGGCGTCTTCGAGCGCCTTGTCGAGGCCGTGTTGCTCGATGTAGTGGCCGCCATCTCGGTGAATGCGGGCCAACAAGTTGCGCAGCATGCTCGCCTCGTAACTGTCGCCGCCGCGCCAAGCGTCACGAGTCTGCGTAGCGATAGAAGTGGTATCCGATGACTGGGCGCCACCGATACCAGCACATGCGTTGCTGAGCGTTGTTCCATCTGAGGATGTCGGGGTACATTGCTGCTCCTGGTTGGGTTGGTTGTGCGCTGGGAGGGCGGATGCGGGGGCGGCGAGGGCAGAGATGCGCACGAACACGTCAGGCGTGCAGAAGTAGCCACTGCCGTACTGCGGATGCGAATGCTCCACGAAGTCGTCGCTGAAGTCCGCCACCGCCCCGGCAGGCTCTGGAGAAGAGAGGGCGAGGACTGCGCGAGCGAAGTCGGCAACCTGTGTGAACTCCCTGATGCCGCGGCCATTCGAGGTGATGCCATAGCGCGTCCGCAATGTGGCGATCTGTTCGTCGCTCAGCGCCCCCGCGCCGTTCTGTTTGTTCGAGTTCACGGTTAGGCTCCCGAAGCCAGCCAAGCATCACGCTCGGCATTGATCTCGCGCTGGATGTCCTCGGCCGTCTTCACGGTGCCATCCCGCAGCTTGTTGAACGGCGAGATGGTCTGCCAGAACTTGCGAGTCTCCTGGCGCTTCTTGCCGTCTGCATCCAACCAGCGGCGGTTTGCCTTGACGGCGACTTCTTGGAATCGAATGGTTTGCACGGTTAGGCTCCTTGGGTGCGGGCGAGGGAGGCGAAAACATCGGCAATGCGGTACATGGCGGCATCGCTTCCGCAATTGCCGTTCTCGTTCCACTCATCGACGATGAATTCGATTGCGCCAAGCGCCGCTTTCACGGCATCCCCGCCAGCAACGGCAGGGCTCGTATCGACCAGCATGCAGGCTTCTCCTGCGGTGGGGGTGGGGTGGGGCATAACAATCCTCATGCAGCCTTCAGGCGCAGCTTTTCTTCGTTGGACTGAACGAGCGCAGCGAAAGCCATCAGGTCGGCTTCGAGCTTCTCGATGGCATCCTCATCACGTTCGATTCGGATGATGTGCAGGCCCTTGCGGCCAGCGGTTTCGAGGTCGGGCGCCCAGAGCACTAGGTCAACCCACTTGCGGCCGAGCAGCCAGAGATAGCCAAGACATTGATCGAGGTAGGCCGACAGATCGCCATCAACCAGCGCAGTGAACAGTGTGTCGCTGCTGACCATGGTCTTGATCTCAAGCACGCCGTCTTCGTCGATCAGGCCGTCAGGGCTGAGTCCGAAAAACCCGTCCTCAGTCCTGAAGAATCCGGCCTCATCAACCATGTAGCCAGTGCGAGCCTCATACATGGCGCGAGCTGCCGGCTCCTGTTCGACGCCAGTGCGCATTGCCGCGTTCTGGAACTTGGCAGGAGCGAAGCCGCCGAAGCGTTCGCGCGCCACATCGCGGGCATAGTCGAGGCAGCTCTTGGACGGCTGGCCGTTCTTCAACTTGTCGCGGCAGTCCTTGAAGCGCGATCCAGTGATTACGCCGCGGCGCGCTGCGAGCCATTCCTCCGAGCCTTGTTCAAGCTTCAGCCACGGCATCTTTCGCCTCCACATCAGTTACTTCGTTCTGGGAAGCCTGGGCTTCGAGCCGCTTCTTGTGGGCTTGGCATGCCTTCTTGAGGGCGTCATGCGACGACAGGTCATTCGCAAGCCGGCCGTTGTTCTCGGCCCAGTAGGCGTTCAGCTCGGCAATGGTCTTGGTGGCGCGCGCGCCATCGATGATCGGCGTCGGGTCCACCGTAGTAGGTTTCGGGGCCGTCACCGCCAGACCCTCTCCGCCATCGGTGTTCAGGTGGTGGATAGCTTGGTCGAGCCTGTCGGACTTCGGCCAGTACTTGTAGGCGCGCTTTACGACCGTCTTCTTTGCCATCTCGCCGTAGTCGGTGTCCCAAGGAGACTGCTTGCCAGCCTTGACGGACTCGGAGCGATTCTTGATGGCGTCGATGTCCTCGCGGCTCATGCACTCGGTCAGGTAGTCGCCGCTGTGCATCTTCACGACCACATAGGCCCCGACCATCTCGCCGCGGTCCTTGGAGAAGGGGTTGAACGAGTGCGTAGGCGGCTTGTCGAAGCCGTTCAGCGTGAAGGCATCGTTGGCATAGACGAGATCAGCCTGCGCCCACATGATCGAGCCCGACTGGATCGCCAGATCTATCAGGCCCATGTAGCTGATGTCCAGGCAGATCTTTCCCTTGCGCGGCACCAGATAGGCCTGCTTCTTCGCAGGGTTCAGGCTGATCCCGATGGCCGCGATGTTGGTCACCGCGTTCACCACGGATTGACGGTCGCCTGCCGCGAGCTTCGCCACATAGTCATTCGAGGTCAGGACCTGAATGGCAAATCCTGCCTCGCGCTCGAAGTTCAGCGATCGGTCCACCAGCACGTTCTGGAAGCCATCCTCGGCGCCGTAGACGTAGTTGGTGATGGTCTGGATTGCGTTCATGCGTGTGCCTCTTGATCCTCGTCCAGCCATGCCTGCCACTTTTCAGCAGGCAGCACTTCGTTGATCTTGGTAAGCAAATCCAGCATCTGGCCCTCGCTCAGTCGCATCTCGACCATGAGGCCGCGTGGCCGGTGTGGTGCCGAGTCAATGCTGTCGATGTTCTCGACCTCGACGGAAAGAACAGTGCTCACAATCAGCCTTTCAAAGAGGCGCGCACGATCACAACGACCAGCGCGATGAGAAACAGGAATCCGACGACGCCAAGGCAAGCAATGCCAGCGGCGCGGCTGTTGGGTTGCTCTTCCTGCGCCTCGGTGGGGGCATCGCCCCAGTGGCCGGGCGTGCTCGACTTGATGGTGGTCATTGAGGTCCTTTCAGCGCCGCATGCTCGGCAGCGCGGTCGTTGTCGATCTGGGCCGTGATGGCGGCCGTCTCGGTCTCGGAGTGCTGGTGCTCAAGGTAGGCGTTGAGGAACAGCACCGTGATGACGGCGGCAGCAGACAGCGCCCAGCTCACGGCGTGCTGGCGGAAAGTGGTGCGAGTCACAGCACACCTCCATCCAGCAGCGTCACATACGCCGCCAAGCCAAACCCGGCAGCACCGAACAAGAAGCCTGCGAGCCAGGCGATCAGCTGGCGGCGGGTCATGAGGCCCTCGCTTTCAACATGGCGTCGGCCATCAGGTAGGCGTGCTCCGCGATGTAGTCCTTGCCGATTGCGCTTGAGTCGATAGGCGACGTGAACGCGCCTTGCATCGCCAAGCCAGCGAAGTGGTCGCGCAGCCCGTCTACCTCGGCTGCCAACTCGATATGCCTGTCGATCCAGGCTTGTGCTTGCGCTTGGTCGATATCGCCAGCCAGCAGCATCCGCAAGATGTCTTCGATGATGGGGATCACGATGCAGCCTCCTGGGCCTTGGCCAGGGCGGCGCGGGCCTCGGCGGGACTGTCGAACAGTGCTTCGCCGCCGTGAGCGTCGAGCATGGATTCGTAGTCGTAGCCGGGCTCTGCGGAGGGGTTCCAGCGGGCCACTGACCACTTGCCGCAGCTCGGGCCCTCGGTGCATGGCTCGATGAACCACGGCCCCGGCGTGTGCTGAGCGGCGGCGGTCATGCTGCTCTCCTTTCAGTGCTGTCGAGTGTTTGGGGTTGCAGGCCACGGAATGCATCCGAGTCCGGCTCATCAAGATCGAGGTCTTGCGCGATGGTCAGCAGCTGGTCCTTGGACTCCTGCTGTTCAGGAGCGCACTGGCCGATGAGGAAATTCACCATGTCGAACAGCTCGCGGTCGGACATGCCTCCAGCGCGGTAGACAGAGCGAATCTCGGCTCGTGCGTTGGTCAGGCGCTGCTCGCGATGTGCAAGGTAGGAGCGGGCGTTCATTGCAGTTCCCACTCCGCCGGCACAGTTCCGCGCATCTCGACCTTGTGCTCACCACGGACTGAGGGCACATCGAGGCGGCAGCGGCCGTGCATGCGCTCCAGATACTCGGCAGGAGAAACTTCCTCCTCGCTGTAGATCAGCACGCCGTCTGCCAAGACGAAGCAATAGCTGTCGTCTACGCGGCCGACAGTGGAGTTGCCATCGGCCTCGTCGTCGTAAATCTCAGCTTGCGCATTGACCGCCTCGACCAGCGCTTTTGCATCCTCCATCGCTTCGGCATAGGTGCCGCGCAGGCAGGGTGCGCTCTCAACGAACACCTCTTCGATCAGGTCGTAGAGGACGCCTTGAAATTGCTGGGGCTTTGCCACGTTCTCTCCTAGTGCGCCAATGGCGCGGGTTGGTTAGGAGCAGAGAGAGAAGCGGGCTGGACGCAACCCCAGCGATACAACAATGCGGTCCACCGACTCGACGGCGCCTAGGGTGAGGGCTTGGCCCTCCTGTTTCCCGCTTCGTTGGCGTGGTGCCGATTTCCTACACCGCCGCTTCTCTCTCTGCTCTCCATCCACACCACCCAGCCAACTTGGCTTCCCCCTGTCTCTGCTTCCTGTCCGACTTCGCCTCTCGTGTCGCTAGAGGCTTGGGGGTTGGGGTGTCGATGGGATGATTATGCGCGAACGCATGGAAAAGGCAATGAGAAAACGCATGACCCAAGTGAAACAAAGGGTAAACACCTAGGCCGGACAGTCGCTGACAGAACGAAAAAAGCCCGCACGGTGGCGGGCTTCGTGGGGCAGATGTGCACTAAGCGCGAGAGACGCCTAGGCCAGCAATCACCCAGTCTAGGATTTTCCAGAGCAGCATGATTGCAATGCCTACTCCGAGCGCGATTCCAATGGTTCCGGCCCAATGCATCAGGACTTTCTTCCAGTGCTGTTCGGTTTCCATGGTGTAGATCTCGCAGGTGTCCCGGTGCTTGGGATTTTTGGCGCAGATATGGCGAAGGATTTCTTCATCCGAAGAGAAGTTCGCTCTGTAGGCGCGAAGGATCTCAGATGCAGTCGTCTTCATTTCATCTGCATCCTCTGCCGCCACCGAGAAAAGGAAGGTAGTGGCAAGGCTGGATTTACTCGGCGCAAGCGAAGCGCCTCCAATGATGGTGGCGATCACACCAACGCCAGCCACCACAATGGCCAAGCGTCTGATAGCTTCCCGGAAGTTCATTCGCACCTGAAGAGAACTTCAGCCTCAGGCCATCCGCCCATCGGTTTCGCCTGCGTTTCCTTGACATCGATCACGCGGGCCTTCTTGGGAGCGCAGCTCGTGTTTGCCTCAGCTATAGCGGCAGTCTTGAGGCTGGATGTAGGCACCAGGAAGCTGCTCCCTTGATGGGTGATCTTCGCTAGGCCGTCCGACAGAGGAACGACGCCAGTGGTGGGGACCGCACAGGCCGAAAGCATGGCCGCGGTGGAAGCAGCAATAAACATCCTCATGAGAGCAATCTCCTCAAAGTTTTTTTCCATTCCAGCACCAAACGACGCGCCCACGCACTGTGACTGATTGAGATCCGTCCAGCACGTCAACGGTCTTGACTGTGGGATTGTCGCTACTGATTTCGTACTTCCCGTCAAGGCGCTGCCGCACTCGCTTGATGTAGATGCGGTCATTTGCCTCTAGGACGTATACGCCGTCAATGTCTGGATCCTGAACTCCGCTATCAACCAGAAGGATGTCTCCATCCATGAATGTCGGCTCCATGCTGTCGCCATAGCCATGGATAAAACGGAGGTGCCGGATATCGGTCAGAGGCTTTAGGGTGCGAGATACCCATTCTGGCGAGACGGTCAATCGCCCAACCACCACCTCATCAGGCAAGAGGTGTTCGCCGCGCCCCATGGAGCCCGATTGGGCGAGCACAGGGATGCTCAACGCCTCAAAGCCCGGCAGGAATCGAGTGCGGGTCGTTTCGGGCGTTAGAGCGGGTTCTGGCGCCTCGTACTGGTCATCAAACCGGGCGAGTCCGCGATCCTGGGCAATCTGAGATGCCAAGTCCTCGTTGTAGAACGCCTCGGCAGCAATGCCGAAGAACCTAGCCACAGGTTCCATGGTGCTACGGCGCGGCTCAATTGCCTTGCCCGACAAATACCTGCTGAGCTTCGACTGAAGCGATTGATCGCCCAGCCTTCCAGCAAGGGAGTTGGGATTCAGGTCGGCCTCGTCTAGCAGACCGCGAAGAAGGGCTCGTCCATCCATGGGCGGACTATGCGCTTTCGGATAATGCGACGACGCATTGCAATTCCATGCTCAAACGCATAAGATATGCGCTATGAGCGAAACCACCGACCTGATCAAGCGCCTCACCGAGGCGGGTTTGTCCCAGTCTGAGATCTCTCGACGGACTGGAATTCCCCAGCCTCGCCTTTCGCGATGGGAGAACGGGGAGGCCCCGGTCGGTGCGGATGACGCACTGAAGCTCTACCACTTGGTGAGCACGGCGCCGGAGTTGCGCAAACCCCGCCGCCCCTCCAAGCAGAAGGCAGAGGCCTGACATGAAGCCGATCAGGCCGTATCCGTCATTCCTGCAGCGCCAGATGGCGAAGTTGACTCGACCGCTTGAGGTGAGGGTGCTGCCCCACTGGTATTTACCGACGGGAAGAAACCCATACCAGACTCCTTTTGGAAGTGCAGGGCAGTCAACACATGGTGCGGATGCACCAGAAGTGTCAGCGGTGGGGCGTTGGTTGACTCCAGGACTCGCAACCGCAACAGATTTCCAGGCCCATCCTCCAGTGACGTGCAGTACAGCACAGGCACATACGCCTTGGTGGCAAGCATGAACCACGTCACTGCTTTTCCGTATGCATCTGTTGGCGCGTCTTGCGTGAAGACGACTTGCCAGATCTCTTTCATGTCCGCTCCTTCCGTTGATGGCTGTGTCAGAAGCGCCATCGTAAATCGGGGGGAGTGGGCGCCAACCAGAGGCTGATCCATGCAAACCCTCATGTCCTTCCTCTTCATCTGGTTCGGCGCTGTCTTCGGCGTTGCCAGCTATATCGATGCAGAGCCTGTCATGGCGGGCTTCGGTGCCGTCATGGTGCTGATTGGCATTGGCGGCTTCTTCATGAAGGAGCGTTGACCCATGCCCCACCTCCTCACCGCCTGGTTCTTCTTCATCGTCCTTCTCATGTACTTGAGTGGGGCTTTCCAAAGCGATTGCGAGGCCGACTAGGGCCGCATCGTGGACATGAATCCAACCGCCTGAGCGCTGCTCGGCATTCCCACCAACCAACTCGAAATTTCCATGTACTCGAACCCGACTCACTTGCGAGTGAAGCGCATCAACCTCTCTCTGAATGAAGTTGAAGACCGGATGGCCGAAGCGGCTGCCGAGTTCAACGGCAAGCAGAAATCGGCTTTCCTGCGAGAGCTGGTGCTGGAGGGATTGGCGCGTATGCATGCCATCAATGATGCAGACGAAGGCGTCGCAATGCGAGCGCTTCAATCGTGACGCTTCCTGTGCAAGTCAGCAGTCAATAAGAGCCTGCAGCGTTACGGAAATGTGCCGCGGTGACGAGAGACAAAAACCAAGGAATCGACTTGACCGACAGCCAATTGCTGCAGCTCAAGCGATACGCGCGACTTCACGGCCTGACGGTCGAGCAAGCCGCCACACGCCTCGCTCAAGTAGAGCTTGATGCGCGCTACCGCCTTCGGAAGACCGGTATCAGCCAGGTGCTTCCGTTCAAGCGTCGCTGATCTTCCGTAACGGAAAAGGAGCACAAAGATGACTATTTCGTTCGAACGTGCGCATTACCTATTTGCCTATTCCAGGGAAACAGGAGTGCTTAGCAGGAAAGTGCCCGTAGGAAATCGCGCTCTGACGAAGGGCGCTGTAGGGTACGCCGACAAAGATGGGTACTTGATCGTTAAGGTCGATGGTCGAGCATTGAAAACGCATCGCCTGATCTGGTTCATGGAGACGGGAGCTTGGCCCACAGGAGATATTGACCATATCAACGGAGGACGCGCAGACAACCGCTGGGACAACCTTCGCGATGTACCTCATTCCACCAACAATGAGAACCTGCGGCGTGCGCGTGCTGACAACGTCTCCGGCTATCTGGGGGTGAGCATTCGTCCGAATGGGGCCTTCTATGCAACCATTTGCCATGACAGACGAGTGAAGCACTTAGGCTCATTCAAAACGCCCGAGCAAGCTCACGCAGCGTATCTGAGCGCCAAGAGGCAGATTCATCAGGGGAACACGCTGTGAATCCGCCTCTTACCGATGAAATGGTTGCTGCAACCGACGACACCGCTGGTCTGATGGCAAAGAGCATCGGCCAGCAGCTCACCCTCGAAGCCAACGCCGCATGGACGAAGCGCGCCGCGGTGGAGCTGCGCTCCTGGCTGGACTCGCGCAAGGCTGCCGGCGCCACGCACATGACTATGGAGGAGTTCCGGCATGTCGCGGTCCACCAGCCCGAATCCCACAAGGCATGGGGTGCGCTGACGACGGTGGCCAAGAACATGGGCCTCATCGCCTTCGACGGCTACGTGCGCGCCCAAAGCGTGAAGACCCATGCCCATCCGATTGGGCACTGGAGGATCGTTTAGTGGCCCGTATCCGCACGATCAAACCCGAGTTCTTCACCAGTGAGGACATCGTGAGTTTGAGCCCTCTTGCCCGTCTGCTGTACATCGCCGTCTGGTGCGAAGCAGACAAGGAGGGGCGTCTCCCTTGGAAGCCCATGACCTTCAAGCTGCGCTATTTCCCTGGCGACAACTGCGACATCCAGGCGCTCTGCAAAGAGCTGGTCGATGCAGGGCTTGTAAAGCTGTACGGCAAAGGGCTGGCCTGTATTCCGCAGTTCGCCAAGCACCAGCACGTTAACCCGCGTGAGAGCGCGTCGGTTCTTCCGCCTCCCGATTCAACTCTAGATTCCACGCGTCACGACGCGTCGCCACGCGTCAATTCTGAAATTGACCCACAGGTAGGAAGGGAAGGGAAGGGAAAGGAAGGGAATACAGAACCTAACGGTTCTGGCGGCGAGCCGCCCACCGACATGACCAAGGACGAGCTTTGGAAAACAGGGAAGTCATTGCTGAGCCAAGCCGGGATGCCGCAAGCGCAGTGCGGCTCGTTCGTTGGACGGCTCGTGAAGGACTACGGCGATGCCGTGGTTGTCGATGCCGTCCGTGCCGCAGTGGTCGCCCGGCCTGCCGACCCTGCCGAATACCTCAAGGCCTCCTGCATGCGCGCTGCTGGACAGCGTGCAACCAACGAACCCGCATGGCGTGCTGAGCAGCGCGCTCGAACCCAACAAGCCGCGCCAGGCGTCGCTGCCGGCGCAGTCCCTGCAGACCAGTTTTTCATTGAGACGGAGGCTATCCATGTCGCTCCCCGCCGCCTGGGTTGACCGCTTGTTCGACAAGATGACGCTGACCTACGGGCAGTCGTTCCTTCGTCGCTGGCAGGACATCGACCTGAACGCCGTCAAGTCGGACTGGGCGCACGAGCTTTCAGGCTTCGAGCGCTTCCCAAAGTCCATTGCCTGGGCGCTGCAGAACCTGCCGCCCGAGAAGCCGCCGACGGTGCTGGAGTTCCGAAACATCGCGCGTAAGGCGCCCGAAGAAGAGCAGCCGCGCATCGAGCACTCCGCGGCAGGCAAGGAGCGCATTGCCGAAGAACTGCGCAAGCTCGGCCCCATCCTCGCCAAGACCGCCCCTTCCGGTGACTCACTCGATTGGGCGCGTCGCTTGGTCCAACGCCATGAGAGCGGCGCCTACAAATCGACTCGTGCCGCTCTCGCGATGGCGCGGGATGCACTGGGGGTGCAGGCATGAGCGAATTCAGCGCCGAATGCCAAGCGGCCAACCGCATCGCTGCGGAGTTGCGCGGGCTACCGACTCCGCAGCATCGAGCCAGGGTGAAGGTCAAGGTCGATCTCACGCCGAAGGTCCGGAAGCCCAGGGCATACGCAACAGGCGTTCCTGGCAAGGGGAACTACCTAAAGCTGGCAAAGCAAGCGCTCATGACCGAGGTGCTGGCCTATTGCCGTGAGTTCTTCGCCGACAACGACCAGCTGCCGACCCAGGCCTGCATCGCGCAGCGATTCGGGGTGACGGATCAGACCGGCTTCGACTACCTGCACCGACTGGCTAGGGAAGGGCACATCGAGCGCAATGCGGTGGGCAAGTGGCGGTTCAAGCGAGTAGCACAACCAATCGACAAGGAGATTTGAGATGAAGCAACAGATTCTTTGGGTGGTGGAGTTCCAAAACTGGAGACGCACGCAATGGAGCGTCGGCGAAGCGTGTTTCACCCGGAAGGAAGCGCGCGAATCCATGGCCGAGTGTCGCCGTGCTGGCATGCAGACCCGCATCGTCAAGTACATCAGGAGCGAATGACCATGTACACCGCACTCAAAATCATCCGCATCCCCACAGGACAGCATTTCACAGAGTACGACCGACAGGGCCAGCTCGTGCGCAAGGAGTGGTATCGCGTGGACTGGGAATCTCTCGGCCCTTGCAAGGACATGGAAGACGCCAGAAATAGGTATGGCGGTCGGCCGGTGCTCGAAGAGGAGGAGCAATGAACTGCAAGCCTGGAGATTTGGCTGTGGTGGTCCGCATCACTGACCCTCGCGCGAAAAAGCATCTCGGGAGGATCGTCCGAGTAACGCAAATGCTGCCGCTTGGTGGAGAGCCGCTATGGTGGTTTGAGCCTGTCATAGATGAATTCGTTCTCGCGCATGACAGCAGCCTGCGACCCATCCGCGACCCCGGCGACGATGCCCAAGACGAAACGCTGCAATGGCTGCCAGTTCCGAGCCGCGAGAAGGAAGCAGCATGAAAGCCCTCGTTCATGTAGGCGCCCTAGGCCTCGCCCTCCACGAAGACGGCGAACCAGTGAACGGCATCAACACTGGCCCGACAGACCAGCTCTACGAAGCCCGCACCATCAAGTTCGACGCTGAGCGAGCCGCCAAGATGGGAGAACCGATTGAGAGGGCTTGTTCTTGGGAGAAAGGGACGGCTCAGCGGGGATGGTGGGAGGCTGCTTATCAGGCGGCTGGGGGAAGGGTATGACCCTCACCAAGCAAATCCTCGCCCTAATGCTGGACGGACGCCAGCACCGCCCTGAGCAGTTCGCGCCAGTCCTCGGCATCAACCCGCACCGCGCCAAGAACGTGATGTCCCACATGCACAGCGAGGGCTACATCAGCCTTCGAAGGAAGGATGTCAAGGCCTACTGCATCACGATGAAGGGGCGCGCCAAGTTGGAGAAGAAGCCGAGGGCGGCGCCTAAGCCGGTTGATCGCACGCCTGTTGAAGCCGAGCCCGTCCGCATCATCGTGCCAGCCATAGACAACATGGGGATGGTGCCGCAGGCCATCCAGAAGCAGCCCGCGCTGATGCGGGTATGGAGGTAGCCATGTTTACTGCTGACGAAACCATCGAGATGGCGCGCAAGCACCTCGAAGAAAAGTACGGCAATGGCTACGGCAGCCTGAAGAAGGCGGCTGAAGACTTGCACATCAACGTAGACACGCTCGGCGATCTCAGGCGAGGGAAGGGCGCTCCGCCCCTCGCTGTGTTGAGAAGCATGGGCTTCAAGCGGGTGATGATGTATGTGAAGGAGGACAAGCCATGAAATGGGCCTGCTTCTTCCTCCTAGCCTGCATCCTAGGCACTCAGATCGCCAACTCCATCAATGATGCTGCTCGGGATGTGGCTAAGGCTCAGAAGGCGGGATGCCGGTCGAAGGTGATGCTGTGAACCAGACGCTCACCATCGAACTCTTTTCGCGCCAGCAGGCATGGGCGGCGATCAAGGGGCAACTGTTCCCGTTCCTCGCCACTGTCTTGCAGGGTGGCCATCGCTGGGTGCTCACCATTGCGCCACGGAAGCGCACCAAGGCCCAGAACCGGCGCTACTGGGGAAAAGGGGTGCTGCACCAGATCGCCGCGCAAGCGACCGTCAAGGGGAGGCTCTACAGCGCTGAATCATGGCACGAGCAGTTCAAGCGCATGTTCATCGGCGTGGAGGAGTTGCCTAATGGTCAGGTGCAGGGCAAGAGCAGCACTGCGCTATCCACGGTCGAGTTCTCGGAATTCTGTACCCAGGTCGAGGCTTATGCGGCTTCGGAACTTGGGGTTACGTTCTACGAATTGGAGGCAGCATGATTTTCCACAGGTCGCGCCTTTTGAAGATTGGCTGGTTCAGGTTGTGGAATGGTGGGCCAGGGGTCACTTGGTCAAAGGAGCCGCCACTCTTCAGTGAGCGAATCGGAATCAGGAAGCCATTCATGACCATCCGAGGCTGGCGGTTCAGGTGGCTGAGGAGATATTGATGATCATCATCCGCTCAGACGACTACTGGCCCGAGCCCAGCCTACTGGGAGTGTCTGGCAGCGCTCATGCTGTCAGCAGTGACGCGGACCAACAGGAAGAGGCAATCCGCCTGCTGCATGAGGCGGTCAAGGAGGTGACCGGGAAGCCGGTCGAGGCACCGGCTAAGCAGAGGATTGGGTTTTTGCCATGAGCAAGATGTCCAACCTTAAACAGAAGTGGGAGTACGACCGCGACACACCGCGCTGCGATTCCTGCAAGCACTTCCGCGAAACCTATATCAAGCTGACCACGGACAGCAACACGCGCAGGGTGCACCAACACTGCGATCTTGGCGGGTTCAATGTTCGCCGAGTCGGGCTCTGCAACAAGTGGCTTGGCAGGCAGGATGGGGCAACGCTCGAATGACCTTCCGCCGCACAAGGTGCCCGCACTGCAAAGGAAAGTTGGAGCCAGGCCAGCGAATCCATTCATCCTGCATCGACGGCTATGCAGAAGCCGAAGCAGCTAAAGCAGAACGCAAGAAAGCAAAGGAACTGCGGGCTAAGCATAGAGTCGAAAGGGCTGAGGATAGGAAGAGGCGCAGAGAGCTTGAGCCGATTGGGAAACTGGAGAAGCGGGCAGAGGCGGCAGTCAACTCATACGTCAGAGCGCGCGACCACTACAAGCGCCTCGGTTGCATCAGTTGCGACAAGCCGTGGAACTGGGATGGACAGTGGCACGCATCTCACTACAGGAGTGTGGGTGCAGCGTCTTCGGTCCGCTTCAACCTCTGGAACATCAATCGGGCATGCTGGATCTGCAACAAGCTCTACAGCGGCAGAATCGATGCCTACGGGCCGGCACTCGTCAGGCGGATTGGCCAGGAGAAGGTGGATTGGCTGAAGGCGCAGAACAAGCCGACCCGCTGGAGCCGGGAGTATCTGGAACGACTCAGGGCGGTATTCGCACGAAAGACACGAAGACTTCTAGCGAGGATGGCATGACAAGAGCAGAAATGTTTGAGTGGCTTGCTGCACTTCGGTGCAACTCGTTCACGCTGAGCCATGACGATGGCCATGCCATCAACTACGTGACTGCCAAGCAGTGGATTGAGGAATACGGTAATGCTGATGACTTCCGTGATGTAGCCCCGGAAGAGTTGCAGGCAATGAAGGATACAAACACCATCTGGGCGCTTCAGATATACCCAGCGACACCGGTTGGTTTCTGCATCTGGTATGGGGCGACCATGGAATCTGTGGTGGCTAAGGCGATGGCTGCATGGCCCGGGATCGCCGAGGAATACTGGCCGGAGGGTCAGCCATGATGAATGACAGCGCAGCAATCCTCGATGACCTCCTCCGGAAGTGGCACGCCCACTGCAAGGGCTACTCCCCAATCCCAGTCTGCGGCGCTGACCCAATGTTCCGCAATGCCAAGGCAGGCAGGGGCTATGACACCACAGACGAGATTATCGAAGACGAGCTACAGGGCTCAACCATGGAGGCGATTGACTTCCAGGTAGACCAGATGAAAGACCCGCACCGCGCTGCGATTCATGAGTTGGCGCGGAATCTGTGGGTCGGGGCGAGCGTCTGGAAGCATCCGCGGTTGTCTGGGATGGACGCATTGGAGCGGGGCACTGTGGTTGCGGAGGCGCGGAATCAGCTAACCAGGCGGTTGATGCAGGCGGGCGTGATGTAAAGAACATTTACAACTTCATGCTTGCAATAGGTGTAAAGACTCTTTATCGTAGCGAGCGGACGGCCAAGTTGCCTCCAAAATTTGCCTTCTTAGCTCAGTCGGAAGAGCGCCTCCCCTGTAAGGAGGATGTCGCGGGTTCGATTCCTTGCAGGAGGCACCAGATTCAAGCCGCTCAGGTTCGCCTGCAGCGGCTTTTTCGTTTTCGCCGGGCAGACCATCGACCACCATTCGCTGTATTAGCAATCGGTCTGACCCGGCACCCAAAAGGATGCGTAAGCCGATAAGGACGCGGTTTAGCTGGCCTGTACACCAGTGGCCCTTCGGGGCTGGCTTGGTTCGATACCAAGAGCATCCACCAATTTCTCCTCCCCGGCGCAGTTGCCGGAACTTCGCCCGCCAGTGAAAGCTGAGCGGGTTTTTTCATTTGTCTCAATCGAATTAGCCGCAAGGCCTCGAAGGACCGCCATGACCCCCGAACAACTGGAGCAGCGCCAATTCCAAGTGAACCGCTGGAATGTGGAGAGCATCGCCAAGCCAGGGCCGCGGGTCAGGGTCTATTCGTTGAATCCAGACGGCACGGTTAGCGTTCAAGACCGGCCGCGAGAAGAAGTTGTGGGCCATGTCTGAGAACAGACAAACAACAGACAAGCCAAAGCGGCAGGCCCCCAGGACGGCCTTTGTGAAGGGCCGGTCTGGCAACCCTGGCGGCAGGCCTCCCAAGACGGAAGAAGAACGCACCCTTGAGGCGATGTGCCGCGACAAGACGCAGGCAGCGCTTGATGTGCTTCTGAAGATCATGGGAGAAGGCGAGAACGAGCGGAACCGGATCACTGCAGCGATGGCGATCATCGAGCGGGGTCACGGCAAGGCAGTTCAGCCTACGACCATCAGCAACCCGAACGGCGGCCCGGTGAACATGAACTGGACTGTCGAGTTTGTGCAGCCAGGCGATGCAACTCCAGCTTCCGGCGAAGCTTAACTTCCTGCTGACCAAGCGGGCTCGGTACAAGGGCGCTAAGGGCGGCCGAGGGAGCGCAAAGTCCTGGAGCTTCGCCCGCGCGCTGCTGGTGCTCGGCACGACGAGGAAGGTGCGCATCCTCTGCACCCGGGAAGTGCAGAAGTCCATCAAGCAGTCTGTCCACAAGCTGCTGAAGGATCAGATCGAGGCTCTGAAGCTGACATCGTTCTACCAGGTGTTGGAGAACGAGATCCGCGGCCTGAATGGGACTGAGTTTTCGTTCTCGGGCCTGTCCGACCAGACGGTCGATTCGATCAAGTCTTTCGAGGGCTGCGACATTGTTTGGGTTGAAGAAGCCCAATCGGTCAGCAAGCGGTCTTGGTCGGTGCTGATCCCGACGATTCGGAAGGCTGGGTCTGAGATCTGGATCTCGTTCAACCCCGAGCTGGAGACGGACGAGACATACGACCGGTTCATAACGAACCAGCCCGATGACGCAATCATCGTGGACATGAACTACACGGACAACCCGTGGTTTCCAGAAGTGCTGGAGAAGGAGCGGCTGCACGCGCAGGCGACGCTCCCCAAATCGGAGTACGAAAACATCTGGGAAGGTAAGTGCAAGCCTGCTGTGGCCGGCGCCATTTACTACGAAGAGATTGCGAAGGCGGAAGAAGAGGGGCGGGTCTGCAATGTCCCGCATGACCCGAAGCTGAAGGTTCAGGTGATCTTCGACTTGGGGTGGAATGACGCGATGTCCATCAGCCTGGTGCAGAAGGCCGGTTCTTCGCTTGCGGTGATTGAGAACATCGAGGACAGCCACAAGACGTTGGCTCACTACTCGGCCGAGTTGAAGACTCGGAAATACAACTGGGGAAAGGTCTATCTGCCCCACGACGGCCGGCACAAGGACTACCGCACCGGTAAGAGTGCGGAGGACATCATGAAGGCGCTTGGCTGGGAGGTGGAGATCACGCCCAACATCAGCATCGAGGACGGAATCCGGCTGACCCGGATGACATTCCCAAGGCTCTACCTGGACAAGACAAAGGCGGCTCGCCTGGTGCAGTGCGCCAAGCGGTATCGCCGCAGCATCAACCAGCAGACGAATGAGCCAGGCGCGCCATTGCATGACGAATGGAGCCACGGCGCGGACAACCTGCGCTACATCTCGGTGAACGCCGAGAGCATGACTAACGAAGACTGGGGCAAGTTGCCCCCCCTCGCTGAGGTGCAACCCGACGACTCTGGGATCTATTTCTGACCATGGCTGAAACCCTGCAATCCTCAACATCGCTGTCCTCGCTTCTAGAGGCACGCCTTGTTGAGTGGGAAAACGCGCGCAAGCCGCAGGAGTTGAAGCTGCTGGAGTGCTACCAAGACGTGATGCGCATCCCACGGGATGACGACACGAGCGGCACGGGTGCGGCGAAGTCGCGCAAGGCAAAAGGGTTGTTCATTGGCTCGACCCGGAACAAGGTGCGTGCCGCCCGAGCCAAGATCACTGATGCGCTGTTCGGCAATGGGCAGATGCCGTTCGACACGACGCCTTCGAACGAGAAGCTTGCCCCCTATGCCGACGTGATGGAAGACATCATCACCTGGCAGATGGAGGAGGGCGGTCTGAAGCCATTGCTGAAGACTGGCGTGAATACGCTGGCCACCTACGGCACTGGCTTCATCTTCGGGCCGTTCGTGCGCAAGGCATCGCTTGTAGAGACGACTGTGGAAATGATCGGCCAGTCGTCGGCGATCCAGGAAACCAAGTACGAATACGACCTGCCTTACTTCGAGCTGGGCAACACGCTGGATGTGTACCCCGACCCTGAGGCGCGGACGCTGGAGGCGGGGTTGGGTGTGTTCTGGGTGACTATGGAGAGTCCGGCGACTGTTTCGGCCTGGAAGAGCGATCCTTCGTACAAGGACGTTGACCAGGCGTTGAACGCTCCAGGCGACCGCGGCAACGAAACGGGATCGGAGCGTGCCTCGCAGTACCGGGCGAACATCCAGTATTGGTACAAGGGCGACCGCATCAAGGTGGCTCGATTCTTTGGCAAGGTGCCGAAGCGCTACCTGAATGGCTCTGCAGAGACGGATCAGACGCAAGTCGAGGCCGACGCTGGTGAGATGGAAGAGGCCATTGTCATCGTGGCCGGTGGCGTGGTGGTCAAGGTGGTCAAAAGCCCCTACAGCGGCAAGATGCCTGCCCACCGCTGCATGTATGAGGCGGTAGAGCACGAAATGTGGGGCGTCGGTGTGGCCGAGAACAACGCGCCTCATCAGAAGGTCACGAACGCCGCCTTCCGCCTGTTCATGGAAGGCAAGGGCATGGCGCTGCTGGGCACTGCTGCCGTGGACCGCGCTGCATTTCTGCCGACTGAGGACTTCAGAAAGTACCCTGGCAAGGTCTATCAGTTCAAGCCGGGCCTCTCTCCCGAGCAGAAGAAGGAAGCCATCCAGTTCCAGGTCGAGCCCGACATTACTGGCGGCTGGCTCGATGTGATCCGTGTGTCCGAGCAGTTCAGCGACGATGACACCGGGATCACCAAGTACACGCAGGGCGACGATTCGCGCAACCTGAACAAGACGGCCTCAGGCATCTCCATGATCATGTCGGCCAGCTCGCTGCCGATGAAGGAGGTGATCCAGAACATCGACACGATGTGGATTGAGCCGATTGTCGAGTGCTACATCAACTGGAATCTCAAGTACCTTGAGCCGGAGACTGTGGCGAAGATCCTGGGCGAAGACGCAGCTCAGCGCTGGGCCGAGATCAAGCAGTTCGGCAAGTCCTCGTTCATGGACTGGCAAGCCACAGGCACTGCTTCCTTCATGCAGAAGGAAGTGCTGACGAACAAGATTCGGGCTTTCTCGGAGTTTGCGCTGGGCAACCAGGTCACTGCTCCACTGATCGACGCCAAGGAACTGCTGCGCCAGACATGGGATGTGATGGAGATCGGCAAGGAATCCCCGATCCTGGAAGACCAGGATGGCGAAGAAAGCCTCTCGCCGGCCGTCAAGCAGCGCATGCAGATGGTTTCAGACCATGTTGACCAGCTCCAGCAGCAACTGCAGAAGACGCAGCAGGACGCCCAGCAGGCCGAGAAGAAGGCTGTCGAAGAGTCGTTCAAGCGGATGAAGGCCGAGATCGACGCAGACAAGGCCACCGCCCTCTTGGCTATCGAGAAGGCGAAGGACAGCGCACAGGCTGCGACTGGTGTAGACCCCGCGGCGATCAACGACATGGTGAACCAGGCTGTTGCGATGGCCCTGGCACACATGATGAGCCAAGGCCAGCCCGCACCAGCCCAGCCAGAAGTGCAGGCGCCGCCCGAGATGTCGCCAGAGGCCACGGAGACGCCGCCAGCCGAAGCGCTGGAGCCTCCACAAGGACAGGCAGCAGAACAACCCGAACAACCGCCTCAAGCAGGCGGTTTTTCTTTGCCTGAACTGCCGCAATGACACCAAGTGAGCGGCTTGCCTATATCGACAAGGTGCTGAGCGCATGCAAGGACGCATGGCCGGTGCTGATGGTTGAGGTCGATTCAAAGATTGGCGCGCTCACTGAGCAGCTGATC
>Ga0209673_1000270_pt1 | contig 97823 bp, 103 predicted proteins | sample AraplaCol_mMS_r2_2_FD_184274 | JGI IMG/M metagenome (GOLD analysis project Ga0209673, IMG submission 184274) | Arabidopsis root microbial communities from North Carolina, USA - plate scrape MF_Col_mMS_r2 (SPAdes) (version 3) | ecosystem: Host-associated > Plants > Roots > Endosphere | place...
GACGTGTATTTCGCGGACCTGATCGTGGGGTGACATTGGCACTGAGATAGGATGGAGCAACGGCGGGGGAATCGTCTTTGGAAGGGGTAAAAGGTTGGTCATGAGCAAGACGACGAGCTGCAGGATGACCGGGGCTCGGACTGGCGAGTTTAGGCGTTAAAGGTGCGCGATTAGTGCGGTGAAATGCCGCACTGAGCGTGGGAGTGAATGGTTTGGCGAGGGAGCCATGATTGTTTTGTTTATCGGTCATGATGAGGCGGGCATTGCGGGGCGCATGGCGAAGGATGGAAGAGACGAGATTCAGGGAAGAGGAGAACAAAGCCAAGTCAGGTTCAAGCAAACAGGGCCAATCTAGTTCACCAGCCAAAAAAACAGACTCTCAAGCCTTGAAATCACAGAAATAGCTGGAACTGCGTTTGAACAAGATTGACCGAAGGAGTTGACGAGGAGAGAAAACATTGCCGCCCAGAAAGGTTTAGGGCGGCCTTCACCGCAACGCGAGGAATGAAGTGGAGAGAGCGTTTTGGGTGGTTTATTGCATGATATTGGGGATGAAGGGAATAAATAGGTTGGGAGTTGAATGGGTTGAGCACGAGTCTGTTGTCGAATATCTTGCTGGTCTTGTTGATTTCTTTGCCATACATTCAATTGTTGCCCTGGACTTGTATTGTTCCTGTGGCCCACTGTTTGGGGGGAGATCGGCGCGGTCTGCAGAACTCGCCAGGGATGATGTTGGTTGCTTGGTGGATTCATTTATACTTCTAATGTATTTCATATTCAACGAAAGAATAGTCGCTTTTGCCGTGGATCCTCTTGTTGCCCCCCTGCATTTATTGGTTTACGTTTGCGATGGCCGCCAGTCAAAGGGAGTGGCGTTTCAACGGTTGTTGAATGTGTATCCTTTGTTGCCTCACGGATTGTTTGACGCGATAGGCAGAAGTCCACATGATCATTGAATTCACGATCATCCGCAGGTTGCGGTCGACTACAGATTGGACACTCCCATTGCACTGGAGGTTCAGTGACCGGCTCACTCCCACTCTCAGTCGTGGTTGTTGGGACTGAGATGACCGCTTCCTGGCTAAGCTGTTCCAAGTCGTTCATCTCGTCCTGCCTTTCCTGCAGAGCTGCTGCTTCAAATGCCTCTTCGGCCTCTATATTATGTTCTTCGATTCCCGCTGTTGATACTCCTGGTTCTGCTGGTTTTTCGGGATCAGCCGGTTTTTCCGGCATAGGTTTGGGTTGTGCTGTGAAGCCAAAGAAATTGAGACCGGCCTTCTTAGTGCTCACTAAATTGGAGCAGCGTAACCCCAGTAAACGTAGCTTCATCCCCGGAATTTCCTTTTCCAACTTGATTAACATTGGAAGTGCGTATGCGTAGAGATCCTTAGCCTGTGAGACTGCCCGTGGTGGTACCGTTTGGCGGGTCAACACCTCAAATGTATGCAGTTTCACTTTCAGACAGAGTGTCCGACCCTTAAACTGTGTTCGCGTCAAATCCTTTTCCATCTCCTCCGCTGCCCAATGAAGTTTGGCTCGAAGCTCCTCCTTGTCTCCAATTTCATGAAAGGTCGTCTCGGTACTAACGCTCTTCCGTTCGTGGGTTTCGACTGGCACGATATTGGTTCTACCTAGGCCGAGATAGCACTGAGCCAGAAACTGGAATGCCTTCTCTCCAAAGAGCTTCGTCAACATGGCCCGTTGAGGGTAGATGTCTCCGCATGTTTTGATGCCGATTGAATCAAGTTCTCGTTCAAATACACGGCCAATCCCGTTCACTTTGCGGACCGGAAGATCACGCATAAATTCCATGACTGCGGTCCGCTCATTTGGTACTCTAAACTGACCATTTGGCTTGTTGATATTGGATGAAATCTTAGCGATCTTAGCGTTCGGGGCAATGCCAGCTGATACAGATATCTTTGTATTTTCAAGGACTTCTGCTCGCAGGCGCTGGACTGCGTCCTCGGGGTCCATCTGGTTTTCATCGCAGTAGGCGGTAATGTTTAAATAAGCCTCATCACAACTGGCACTTTCGAAAAGGGGATCGTATTGCGCCAGGATCTGCCGGATCTCAGTGGCTTTGGCTGTATACTTCTCATAATTTGATGGAAGCAGCACAAGTTGCGGGCATAGCTTTTTAGCAACAAATGATGCCATTCCACTTCGAATACCAAACTTCCTAGCCACGTAATTGCATGTCGTCAAAACTCCCTTTCCAACAGCCATTGGGACAGTTTTCAACTCTGGTCGGTCTAACTCTTCGACTGCCGCAAAGAACGCATCACAATCCACATGGACGACGTACTGAGAGAGATCACGGCTCATCTCTAACTCGGCGAGATAATCATTGGCCCGACGCAAGTCATGACTCAGATCAAGCTTTTCCAGACGAGCCTTTTCAGCCGCCAGACGCTCGATCTTTAATGTTTGGTTGCGATCACGGTCTTGTTCATGATTGAAAAACTTCGATCCTTTAGATGCATTGTATATAATCTCGGAGACCTAGTAATGGTCAGCTTCGTCACGTAGAATAAAGGACAAGACACGAGTGAATGTTATTCTCACTCATCATAACGAGTCTGACCTTTTGCTGATCGACAGCATCCTGACCCGCTTTGGTCAGAGACGGGCCCAGCAATTGATACTTCAGCGTGTCATCCTCGACCGCCCCATCGGTCGTGTCTCCCGCCATGAGCCATGAATGATCATAGAATGATCAAGATGAAGAAAAAGAGTCACAACGAAAAGAAGAAGAAGAAGGAGAAAGGAAGGAGAAAGTCAGCGTTGACGTCGAAAGAAGAAAAAGTCACGGGATGTGAATTTGCAGATTAGGCAGGAACCTGAAAGGGAAGGAGCCAGGCAGACACAGTCACGTGCTTTCGCGTTTTGGGGTTCGCGGGCGACTTTCCACTTCGACTTCGCTTCATTTCAACACTCGCGCAGAACAGAAAGATAGGATGAAGTGGGTGCAATGTGGATTCTACAGTCGACGGGAGAGTTCTTGAATGGTGAGTGTACAGGGTGGAGATGGTTCGACGGAATACTGACTCAATTTGCTGTATAGGGAAACGCGTATGGCTTCGGCCAGGCAAGAAATATCTCTTTGGGCGGACCGATGAACCTGGGGGTAACTAATACCCAGTCCGGGATATCTTGAGAGTGTAACTGATGGTGTTAGTCTGTCATGGAAGCAAGAGCCGTTCGATTTCGCGCAAGCACATGTCCATCGAGGTGGATAGTGTGACTCCTCGAGATGGAGTAGGACACCTCCCTCACTTCTCTTTCAACGACGATGGACCGAATATCGCTAACCTCGAAACAATCTATTTCAGACCCGCCTACAAGCCGGAACAACAGTCACCGTGACGGATCTTGGCTCAACGAAAGGAACGTTCGTGGACGGCGAGAGACTCTCCGGTGAACGCATTCTTGATGGACCAGAACACAATATCGTCTTGGCCAAGGAGCCTAATACGCTCCAGTAGGTGGCAAATCTGAAACGGATCTGCCCTGTATTGGGTATTATGGCATCGCTGACATTTTGACCGCAGCCTCAAATGGGAACCTAAAGTGTTCAGCTTCTCCTTCTCTTCCAAGGAAATGAAAGCAGAAGATCCGCTCGCCAAAGTTCGTGCTCGATTAGAACCTCTTGATATCAAGACCATTATCCCATATGTTGTCAACAAAACTACGCACGTTGTTCAGAATAAACGCAACACTGCTAAAGGGTTACAAGCCTTGATTAACGGCAAATATATCGTGAAGAACTCGTACCTCGATGCCATTGAATATGCAACCACCCCAATTGATTTGGAGAGCGAGGCTGCGCTATCTCCTTTGGAATGCGACTACGATTCAGCCTGGCCAGACCCAACAGAGTATCTCCCCCAAGCCGGCAATGAGCCAATCAGTCGCCCGGCGGAGGCCTTTGCACCGAACCCCGATCGTCTCAATATCTTCGATAAATATACTTTTGTATTTGGTGACATTGGCCAGTTCGAAAATCTACAGGCGGCTATCACGAATGGCCACGGCAAAGCCCTTTACTATGAAGTCAAAGAGGGAGAGACAACGGCTACTGATCTAGTACGATTCATGAAGAAAGCGTCCGGCGTCCAAGGGGTTGGAAAGGAACGAATAGGCCGGGGTGGAGTTATCTTGGTACGCTTTAGGTCTAAGGGTGACTACGAAACTTGGTCAATTGAGGTTAGCAATGAAGTCGCATTGATGACAGACCAGCGCGTGATTGAGCAACGGGAATTTCTGGATGCGATTTTGAGCAATGATGCCGGTCCGCTATGTCGTCCACTGCCTCATGAAGAGGTGACCAATCAGGCCCACGTCGCCCCAACACCTGAACATCCGTCCCTACCGTCAGCTTCACGAGGAGAAGGAAATGAACCCTCAACGTCAATGTCAATGTCACCGCTAGAACCGAGTCAACCCGCTGCATCACGCATTAAGCCAGTTCGGCAAAAACGCGAGTACGTCAGCAAAATGAAAGCATTTGACGATGGGTTTGATATGGCATCTATCCCTGTTTATGAATCAGGGCCAGATGAAACCAACGATACCCAAACAATGGACTTTGAACCTCTCGAGCAATCACAGGCCAATGAACCCTTGCCAACCGTCGAAGAGGACGCAGAAAATGAGGGCGAGGAGGATCAGGACCCCGTGGAGGATTTGCTGCCTGGTGCTCAAGCCATGAAACGCCGCCGGGCCGAAAAAGGCGAGGCTCAGAGTACCCCGGCGAAGCGTGTCAAGACCGAGCCTGCACCAAAGCCTCGACGTCGCAAGATAGATGTACTCGAGGAGGCACGTAAACACCGTGAAGAAGAGGAAAAACAGCAACAGGCCCAAGAAAACACACATTCCCTTGATGACGTTGGGGTCGAGAACCTTCGGAACCTAGCCATTGTGGAAGAGATGGACGTTCCAGCCCGAAGGCCTCCTGCTCAGGAAGAAAACACATCGGATCGATGGGATGAACAATGGAATGGACGTAAAAATTTCAAAAGGTTTAGACGCAAAGGAGAACCTCGCCATGCTCGCCAACGTATTCAAAGCGTTATCGTACCGTTGGAAGAAGCTACCAAGAGGAATTTCGGTATTGGCGAATCCTATTGGGCCAGCAATCCCGCTCGCTCCGAGCAATCATCCTTTGTGAGAGAAGAAGAGCAATCGACTACAACCCACGATGACCGCGGGACTTCACAGCCGCAGTTGTCTGTGCCAGAGAATTCTACTCGTGATCCCACTCCTGAAGCACAACCAAGCATCTTCCGGAGTCGCAGTCAGAAAAGACCACGGGAAGTGCAAGACTCGGAGAGCGATGATGAACCAAAATTCCGATTTCGTCGCAAGCGCTAGCATTACCATGGCCCAAAGTTTGCGATATCCGACCAAGTTACGTCTTGCTTTTAGCGTGTTTGAATCGATACCCTCATCAACGCAATACCAGTACCTTGTATCATAATCAACTGTCTCTGAATGCAAATGAGATCAATACTCAATGTTTAAGCCCTCACAATCCATGAATGATGATGGAGTAGCTAAAAAGGCGGTTCATTTAGTAGCGCTCACGCCTTCGAGTGACACAGAAGGGATCTACTGATTCTATTTGCGAGTAGTCGTTCCCCTTTCAACTTACATCTGGCAATGTGATGCATCCACTCGCTACGTTCATCCAGAGCGAACCACGAAAAAAGTACTGCGCATCGGCCTATCAGCCGCAAACATCAAGTCAATCTTTACTCCACTCGAGTAGCTGCATATCAGCTGATGGACAGGTACATTCTGGGGATCGAACACGGCGGGGAGCTCTTGAATCGACGATTCTGATTTACATTGATATCACCAAGCCTTTTGGTTGATCTCTACCCAGTGAGAATCACAATGGCAAAATGACCCGCCTGCCAGACCTAGTGGGGGACTCTAATCTCGAAACTCATTTTGTCTCTGACAACAGTCTGGAGACTGTTCATATCTACCATGAGTCCGATCCCACTTCACGTCGTCGAGTTGTCTCCAGATCCGAGCACTGGACGCGGTTGAGACGAATAGGGGGTGGAGGATATTCAACTGTCTGGCTCGAAGAATGTTCTCAAGGTTCACGAAATGGTATACAAGTTCGAGCAGTGAAGCAAATCGAAACAGGCGGACGTTTTAATCGCATCGATTTCAATCGTGAGCTGGAAACAATCGCGAAATTTTCTCATCCGAGGGTATATCATGCCAAGCAGGATCCCAAATGTGACATTCCGGCGCTAACTTGTCAAGTATCAACGATGCTTCGTCCAGTCATTTGGATGGTATCAGAGCTCAGAGCATCTTTGGATTGCAATGGAGTATCTAGAGCTAGGCGACTTACTCGACTACATGGATGATCGGCCACGGATACCAGAAAGTGAAGCGCAAGAGATAACATTCCAAATATTGGAGGGACTTGAGATGATGCACAGGAACGAATTCGCCCACAGAGATCTCAAACCCAAAGTAAGTACCACACATCTTCTGTTGAGGCTTGAAAAGTAACAGATTTTAACCATTTTCGCTCATAGAACATTCTCATCAAATCTCAACCCCCGGAACGATGGTGGATCAAGATAGCAGACTTCGGGATCAGCAAGCGAATCAGTGAATCGTCGGCCTTCTCAACGACACTCAAAGGGACTCCGGGGTTTATTGCCCCAGAACTGTACGGTTTCATCAATTATGGTAGTGCGTACGCCACGGACATCTGGTCTTTGGGAGAGATATCGTTCCAAATGCTCACGAAAACGCCTACATTCAAGCCGATTGCACGATTGTCATTGTATGCACATCGTCGGGAAGAGTTTCCAACGTCTGTTCTCGAAGATATTGGCGTATCCAAACCAGGAATGGACTTTGTACGATCGCTCATGGCGCCTGATCCTGATACCCGACTTACATCTGAGCAAGCAATTCAACATCCATGGATCAAACATTTGTCAGAAATGCCATTGTTACCACGCGCTCCAGCTTTGTTCGAGTCGCTAGTACTAGCCGAGGCTGCTCCGATACAACCAATGGGGACTGCTCGCGGAAATGAAGACGAGGGCGAAGAATCATCGACGGTCCGCCCCAGCGAAGAGGTGCGAAACCAGACTTCCGGCCAGAGGAAAGACCAACGTGCAATTCAAAGCCAAGTGGCAGCTGAAGATGAAGCCAGCCATGAAGCAGGAACATCAGAAAGCCAAAGCGCTTTGCCTCGACAAGAAAATGCACTGTCGATTCGATCAACAAACTCTAAGCAAGAAAGCAGTGACGCGACGAGTTTGTCTCAGCCAACACCTTCTAGCGAAGAGTATAGTGAGCAGTGGTGGACGAATCATCTGAAGAAGGCTGGTCTCCTTAGCTCCGATTCGAAGGAAGAAGCCGTGTTGCAGGCGTCAAACGGCAAGGAGACGTCAACCGTGAAGAAGTCAGCTTACAATCCGTTCGGGCCCCTCTCAAATCTGGTTAATGGTCTAAATCAACATCAGCTAGTCAATGAAGCAAATATCATACCAGCCGATCTTGATATCGAATGGGACAGCCCGGAATCATTGAACCAAGGATCATTTCAGGGCGACCTGATTGACCTTGCCGGAAGAAAGCGCAGTGATAACACCAAATCTCACCAAGTGGAAAACCAGGAAAGGTCAAGTATCTCGAGTAATCAAGAGAATGATCTCCGGTATCTTGCGGATTCACTCATGACCTCCCCCGGTTTACCTGACGGCCACAAAAGGAATTTGGGCGACCTAGTTTCATCACATAACGTACGACCATCTTTCAAGCACTCGCACTCGGCCGATGGTGCCGGTCGAAGCTTACAATCTTGGTCTAGAGATAAATTTGCTCATACCTCTACACCAGGTCCTCGAGTGAAGCCGCAGAAACACACAAGGCCTCGAGCTTACTCTAACGACCTCAAATCAGAGCCATCACAGCAAGAAACGGAGGATGAATCGCGAGATCCTAGCCGAGGAATTGTCGCTTTGCCATTGATCAGGTGCGATGACGATGCTCATGGAAGGTCATTAATGGGCTTTAGGAGGACGTCTATTGGGGCAAACGGTGTTGTTGACAGGATCGCCGCTGGACTCAGATTCAAAGGAGGAAGTACCATCTTTAATGAGAAAAGATTCCTTCCACCTTCTGATGACATTAAGTTTCAATTCAGTCTTCACGTTGGAGCGAAGCACCGCAGACAAATATCGTTTTGTCCACGGAATCTACGCCTAGTCACGGCTTCCAGTGAGCCGAATGGAGTCGAGTTCTGGGACGTGTCCAGCAGACGTCGTCTTTTCGCTGAAAGCCTATTCAAGAGCAACTCGAGCATTGCGATATCTAGTACGGGGAACCTCTTTGCTGCGACCTCGGGTGATCGTCTTACTATCTGGAACAGTTTCGATGGATCCAGCACGAACATCACTTCAACTGAGGACCTGAGAAATCCCCAATTTTCCCACGACAGCACACTATTGGCAGCAATGTCAAAGCAGAGGAAATTGCATTTATGGAGAGTTCGATATACCGAGGAAGATTCCTGTGCAGTCAAACTAGAGAAGCACAGGACCCTCTGCTTTGACGAGCATGTTATTGCCTTTGCTTTCCAGATGAAGAGGGACAGAATTGCCGTCACTCTGAATAACGCCATCAAAATTCGTGGTGTTTCAGATTCTCAAGATGATATTGACGGCACGTACCACTTCGATCCATCCGTCATGGGGAAATCATTCAAGCCGAAAAAGTCCAATATCGACCGAGGACTTGTAGCAGCAATCTCGGCGAATGGCAGGGTTGCAGCACAATCCGAGCCGGACGGGATCATCGGCTCAATACTCTTCATCCGCGATCTCACGAATCGAGCAGATAAAAGGTGTCATAAATTCTTGGTCTCTCCCGTTATTCAGAATATGGTATTCTCTTCTGGTGGGGAAATTCTTGCGACGAGCACCAAAAATCGAGATGTGATCTTGTGGGATGTTTTCGGGGGGAAGCAATTATCTCGGCTGGAGAACTGCCACCCGAGTTCAATTACTGGAATGTTTCTCGCAAATAAGGGTGATCTTCTTGCCACTTGTTCCAGCAGTGAAGACATCAAGTTTTGGGGGACGGATCGTAGTGTTGAGTGGTTGATTCGGAAAGGAGATGAAGGAAGACAGCTGTTCCGGGGTAGTCAATAGTGTTATAATAATAGTCAATAATAGTCCCGAGAGAGTCAAATGCAAACCATGAGGGCCTTCTTCCCATAAACCTTTATGAATTGGAATTCATCTGATTGTCCTGTGATCCATTTTGACCAAGTACAGTATACTTCGGATCAGCCAGGTGGACCTGGTGGGTACTTTTCGGCCCGATTGGCAAAGTACATTTCTGAAGTATATCTCAGTGTATTGAATTACAACATGGGTTGTAGATACTTCATTTCCAGTGTTTCCATCACTTCTATTCTCCAAATCTATCAATTCCATTTTGTTATTGTATTGATTAGCCCCCATTCATGCCTTTCCCATACTAAAAATATTCTTAGTCATGCAACCCGCACGTCACGTTTTGTTCTTCCCCGCCTTCAACTTCCTTTTCTTTTCATCACTTCACTTCTGCCATTTCACTCTCCTTTTCATCTGAACACCCTATCCAAATTAGTTGTTTTCATTCATTCTCTGAAATTAATCCCTGGGTAATGTCCACGCCGTGCCAAGTTCTTGGTTTCCATTGGGCAGGCTGGGTTCTGGCTCGACTCTCGGAGCCCTCGACATCATACGAGCAGTGATATCCAATACCATTCAATCGATGTGCGCCAAAACTCGGAATAGTTCATGATTCATCTTGTTATCCAGAAGCTGTTCTGTCCATGAATTTGCTAATTTCGAGAACTTCTCGTCTGCCAATCAACTATCATTCCTTATGGATTCTTCCAAACCGCGGGTCGACCCACCGTCTTGATAGTTCCCGCAACTCTTTCTAAGACTAGGCTCTTTATTTCATGTGATCGAAAATGATACAACCCACCACGAAAAAACCCGTCTCGGTCAAGTCCTTGGCAGGAAGTCCAGTCCTCAAGCCAGAGGATTGTATCGACAACTTCGAAGAAGAACTCCGTAGCATTAGCAATGAGCTGTCTCCCAAGGACATCGACTTTGATCACCCCCCATTCCTTGAATCCCCCGAACATGAAAGTTCCTCGAGTCCCAAGGTACTATCCCCAGTGGAAGTCCTCCCATCGTCTTCGGGAAAAGACCAGTCCAGCAAAATTGGGCCTTCTGTAGGAGGCTTCTTCAGTCTGCCATTTGATATTCATGAGCAAATTTTGGAACACTACTTCGGCCCGAGGGTCCGCGTGAACATTCCCAGTGCAACTCCGGACTCTTCACCAAGAAGCTGGAGTAAATGCCCTCGTTTCACACGTCGTAGGCAAATGACTGACCTTGCCTTGGTTTGTCGCTCGTGGAGACAGCTTATTCAAGCTCGGATATACAGACACAGTATGCTTATTGCAATGCAATCCCTCCAACCTCATTTGCGTAATACTGACTCCCACCAGTCGAGTTGAAGGGCACCCACGCGGTGATGTTGGAATGCAGAGAGTGGTTCCTTGACAACCCCTCTCTCGTTGGTTATGTCCGGATCGTCGAGATCTGGATCCCCGTTTGGGGAAAACGCTCATACACGCCTGTACCCCGTGTCTTGGACCGAAGACGTAATCATCATCAACTTTTCATGTCGAGGGCTATGGGCTGGGAGGAAGAAGAACACCCAATGTACGATATCCCCTTTTTGACTTCGGATGAAAATTCGACCATGGAAGAAATATTTCAACACATGCAACTCTTCCCCTCGGCACGAATTTTGATATTGGATGGTGGGCATGCCAACAGCCCCCCAGACGTCCAACATTTTCGAACTGCTAGAGCAGGTGATGAGTGCTCCCGAGCCTTTCCTCAGCTTCCTCATATTGAGACATTGGTGATGCGCGGCGCCTGGAATCTTGTTCGAACCTATCGGCACTGGACTAATATATCAAAGGCCCTCCCGGCCTTGCGCGAATGGCATTCCACTTATCCCACACCGAGGATAGACGTCGAGCTTTTGGTTTCCAGAATGCTCCATCACCCCCCTAAGAATCTTTGCCACCTATATCTCAACATCGAGGGAACTGGAATCACCGATGACCCCTCACCAAGTCCTTCACCATACCCAGATGCAGTGTGCACTCTCTTGGGCCACATTTCTACTCGCTTGGAAACAGTGTCTTTTACAGGAAAAGTCTGTGAATTATTCTTCAACACACTGTATCGCATCTGCAAAAAGGCCCGTTGGCCTCCCCGTCTCCGATCACTTGATGTGTCTGTAATAAGTTGCTGCCCAGATACTTCCGACCCAGGCGCCCCTGTTCAGCCCCAGCGAGGGGTCACTAATCTGACATTCATACATGGCTTTGAAAAAATCGTCATTGCCACTGTGCGATGTCTCGAGTCTCTCCCAGCACTTGCTTATGTTAATCTACGCTACCTCGATGCCTCGCCCATCTGTCCTCTGATAAAACCTTACTTCAACATTACCAATAATGAATGCAAAGGGGTATGGAGCCCTGAAATAATCGAGGCTCTTCAGAAAAGTCGCCCCCAAGCAAAATATATCGAACTTACCGATGGGATATATCCCGAGTACGGCGAGACTGGGCGATTCTTAGGTATCGCACGCATCTCTCGACGACCGGTCAGTATCAACACTCGTATGTACGAGTTGATTGCTCATTAGAGTTCTAATGTTTGTGGTGAATCTTTGCTCCTTAATCCGAAATGCTTCATCTTCTTGCGTTCAGCGGATACCCCGGTCATCGAGTGTCCTTGAACACATCAATCACCCCCGCGTGTATACTACGTCCTATATCTCTAATGCGAAATGATAATCACTTGTCTTTTCAATTTGTTGAATACATTTTAGTTGCCAGAGCCGGCATCTGCAATGGTAAGACTATCAGTTATTTTGATCGCTCCAAAAAACAAAGGAAACAGGGTTATTCTTACAAACAATATCTCCATCCAGAGTAAAGAAGAACTCTTTGGTTTCGTAATTGACTCCACACCCAACTGTACTGCCTGGCTTGAAAGTGTCGCAAACGCTGACTGCAGATTCCCCAGCCTGCAAAAAGATCCCACCATCATCAGAATGATATCCTACAGACCATGCGTGCCATCCAGCCTGTGCCCTAGTCAAGTCGCTGAACTCGCCGCAAAGACCAATAACCAGAATAGGCGTGGAGCCGCTAGCATCAGACCCCGAATCATTCGGCACCAACTTTTCCGGGCTGACATTTTCTTTGAAGTGAATCTCGAAATACGGTAGTCGGTCAGTAAGCTTAGGAGGAAATGCAAAATCTGCCCGCAGAGCAAAAGGGTCCTCGTGCTCTACGATTCCAAATGTCAGTATAAAAGTACGATGGCGATCAACATAGCCCTTCAGCCTGCTTAATGAATACATACCAAGGAAGAATACCTCAAACCCATCAAGATGGACGTTGATAGGGTCATTGCTCGATGAGGCTGGGGTCCATAACTCAGGAATGATCCACTTGGTCGGTCTCTTCGTCGTATCGAAAGAAATTGTGTTATGCGTCTCAGACGATACCCGGCCATTAGATTGACCAATGAAGGAGTCAAGATTCCAGCCATCGCCATCATGTACATCTCGGATCTCCTGTTCCCCTTGGAAAAGAGGATTCAGCTTGTTCCAAAGATCTGAATCACCTAATAATTCGGTGGCAATGCGAAGTTCGTCGAATCCAAAATCCGAAGATCGTTGATCAAAACTAGTAGAGGCCAATTCAACACATTTCTCCATCAAGGCACTTCTGATGTTCTCCCGTGAAGGAATAGCCAACTGGAAAGCCGTAATTCTGATGTTTTCCCGTCTCTCAAAGGGTTTTGCACCCAACTCGAGGAAGTAAAGAGCCAATCGCTCTCCCTTGTCTGCCTCCTCGCGGTTGAGCAAACAGACTTCCAGCCATGTTAAGTTTTCTGATGATCGCTTATTGAGAAGCGAAGAGTCTTTCTCGAGGAGGAACTTCACAGCCCTCAGTGATTGATGGGAAACTGCTTCCCAGTAGCAATGTGAAAGTGTTTCAGCTGAGGGTGAAAAATGACCATCATCGAAAAGAAACTTCACTATGGAATCATAGTCATTTTCAATGGCGTAATCAAGACAATTTTTGGAATCCTTATTCTCTTTCGAAGCGACAGTACCAGCTTTTAGGAGAGATTTTGATGATTCCAACCATCCATTCGAGCATGCTAGATGCAACGGTGTCCAGCCCTTATCATCGACGAGATTGGGATCAGCCTCAAGTTTCAAAAGATAATCAAAAATGTCTGCTTTGCCAGAACTCGCCGCCGCGAAAAGAGGTGTCCAGCCAAAAGCTCCAAGTTGATTTGCCTCTGCTTTATTGCTGGCAAGTAACTGGGTGCATTCTAAGCTATCCACCGCAGCGATGTGAACTGGTCTCCAACTATCTTCTTTATGCTCTAAAAGGAAACTCGTAACTTGAGCTTCTTCATGGGCAGCAGCGAGATATAAAGGAGTCTCTCCCCAGGCGTTTTGTTTGTTGGTTTCCGCCTGGGCAGATATCAATACCTTCACTGTCTCTGTGCTGCCAGACTTCGCTGCGAAGTGTAAAGTTGTGTATCCATTCTCCTCAGGCTGATCTACCACAGCGTCACTTTCGATCAATAACTTAGCGTACTCGTGATATCCATTTTCAGCTGCATAATGCAGACGGCGTTTTTGGTTGTGGTCAGATACCTCCAAATCGAGGCCATGCCGGAGAAGTTCACGCAAGATCCCGAGGGTTTTGTTATTGGAGGCAATGTGCAGAAATTTTTGCCCATTTGCATCAGGATCTTCAGTTTTTATCACCTGGGGGGAAATCTCAAGAATGTACCGGAGTATCTCTCGGGAGGAATCCTTCATCGCAATACGCATAGCATCATGTACCGCGCTGTCCCAGCCTCGCTTCTCTTTGACGATAGCGTAGTAATCTTTCACCACTGAATGATCCTGAGTTCTGACGGCTATCGAAAGAGGAGTGATGCCCTTGTTATCTTCAATGATAATATCCGCCTGTGCCGCGAGCAAAATCATGGCGACCTCGTGGCGCTCCACGCCTCTTTCTGCGGCGATATGCAGAGGCGTTTTTCCATTGATGTCTGTGATATCTACATTGGGTTGTCGAGCTAGTAGGACTTGAACTGCAGGTAGACTATGGACTGCGAGGTGCAAAGGTATTTTTCGACCCCGAGAAGACGCATCAACCTCTGCACCTTTGTCACACAGAAGGACCATCGCATCAGCTCTACCATTTCTCGCGGCCCGGTGAAGTGGAGTGTCCCTCTCTTTGTCCAGTGAATCAGGGTTGGCATAGTGATTGAGAAGAACTTGCACTACCGAATGATGCCCCCCTTCGGCAGCAAGATGAAGTGCAGTTTGCCGTTTCTCATCGATGGCTTGTACATCTGCTCCATAGCGCAAGAGTGTTCGCACAACCGAGTCATGGCCTTTGGAAGCTGCTTCAAACAGTGGTCGACTGTTTGCATTGAGCTCTACCAGGTTCTCATTCAACAAGTACTCAACTATGAGGACCTGACCAGACTTTGATGATGCTTCAAGTGCACGGGATCTGACGACGTCTTTCTCCACCGCGCTTGCAATCATAGCCTGCGTTGCCTTCAAGTGGCATTGCTTAGCTGATAACTCAATCGGCCAATGTTTATTCCCATCTCCAATCGTGCTCGCGAGTGAGCTAATGTCCAGTAAATATTCAACGGTCTCTTCATGTCCATATTCAGCCGCAAGATGTAAGGGCGTCTTGCCTTCGTTATCTGGTAGCACGACTAGACTTTCAATTTGCTCTGAAGTCTCTATTGCCTGGATGAGAGCCTTGACCACCTTCAAATTGCCTAATGCAGCAGCGATATGCAAAGGGTTTATCAGAAAAGGATATTGGGGAACTTCTGTGGCAAAGTTAGCCCTTCGCTCTCGTAGAATTTCGTCTCGGTTTTGGGAGTCTGCTCAATGACCCTGGAGAAAGTCTGCCTATTATGTAGCGTGAAGACAATAAATATCCTCTCACATACTGTTTTGACGAACTTGGATGGCTTGGATGACCCATATTTCTGGTGAACTAATTGATGCACCGCTGAATTGGCGAACGTTTGCTTGATACCCTGAGGCAATTTATGTGACAGTTAGCCATCGGCATAAATTACACCAAAATAAAATGGCTCTGAGCCCTCTACGCGACGTCAGCTCCTCGGAAAAGGGAGAAGTACAAGCTACTGCCATTGAAAAGACTGAAAATCTGCTTAAGAGAGTATGTGTTGGGTCTCGTCAGACAAACTGGGAAACGAGGAAAGAATTTTTATATTCTGGGAATGTGAGGAAAGGTGAGACCAGCCCGAGCAGAGCAAAGCCTTGTGGGTATCCCGACTGATCAATTGACGATTTCGAACCTGAACAGCCCGTCAGATCTGCCTTAACCTCAGCGCGGAGGATCGACCATTTGACAGAGCCTATATTCAAAAAATCCGGAAACGTTCTGGAATGAAGTTCGAGTCTGTGGTGGAATTCGTCAAGCTGCCATACTGGAACCCACCCCTGGTAACCGGTACAAGGATGAATGGAGCGAATGAAAATATGGTTAAGCCTGAAATGCTTGTCAGCGATCCCTATCCCGAAATCTTCGATTGGTTGGCGGAAAAGAATTTCGCCAATATATTTTTAGTGGAGGTGAATGACATGGGGCCACAACCACACACAAACAACGCGATCAGGAGAGCTCTACGTGGAGATACAGAACATCCCTGGGACTTTCATATGTTCCCCGAGCTATAAAGATAGACCTCCTTGGCATTTGGTGCCGTATAAAAGACCACTTCCGCACAGAGATCAATTTTTTTTCTAGCGATCCCTGCCTTTCGAAGCTCAAGAATGTAAGACACTTGGAGTAATCAGAGTAGCTTTGAAAGATACACTAACTTAATTCTCAAAGCTCCAAAAGTTGACGATCGAAGTTCAGGCCACGGTAGGGAAACGATATCAGAATTATTTGAAGGGGAACAAACGCTGATTCTATCACAGACATCGGGTGACGAAGAGGACTGTAGAACATACGAGCCTCATATGTAAGCTTTAATTAGAAAGAATTGTCTGGAGCTTCTCCCAGAATATCCTGACATCAAGTACACCGACATGAAGAAAGCTTTCGTGAGCAACGAAGCCCCCGACTCAACAGTGTCACAACAAGGGCTAGACAAACAAGTACCTTCAACGTATGTATTTTGCTGATTGCCAGAGAATAAAAGCTATCCTTGGAGATTTTAACACCTAGACTGATGCCGGACCAGTGGATTCAAGAGCTCTATCCGTTCAAATCATTCCTGGACCGGTTTATGTGGTCAAATCGACCATCTATAAAAGTTGCACTGTTGGACGATGGCGTCAAACTTGACGTGGAGGCTTTGAATGGCAGCCAAACTGGTGATTCTTTTCGCCCTGACAAAGCTGCATTTTTTGCTGGGCCTTGCATCCATGGAACAGATATGGCGCGTTTCATATGGAAAGTCTGTCCAAGGGTCGAGCTTTACATGGCTCGTCTCGACGATTCCAGAGCACAAGAGAACCAGATTTTTACCACATCATCTGCTTGCGAAGTAAGTAAAATATTCTATGATTGATTTCATTGTGCACCACATCCTATTACGATTGCAGCTAACATGTCCTCAAGGCTTTGGAATGAGCGGAAAAAATGCAGGTAGACGTCATCTCAATGAGTTGGAACTTTGAATTGAAACTGGAAAGGCCAGAACATGAGCGTTTCAAGACGATTGTCCAAAGAATAGTCTCAGCTGGAAAGCCTATCATATTTGCCTCCCTACCCGATATAAATTCTGCCACGAAAACTTCTACCTACGCACCAGTGGATATTTAGGGGGTAATGGCAATCAGCTCAGCAACAGTCTACGGCAGGATGGCAGAGGAAAACATCTTCGCAAACCCAGAGTTTCTACTTCCAGGAGAAGATCTCCCCGTCGAGGGCATGGAGAAGCCAGTTAGCGGGAGTTCATATGCCACTGCTTATGCCGCCGGGCTCGCGGCGTTGCTATTATATTTCCTTGACGCACACCTTAAACTCGAGCGCAGCGACGAAGAAGTTGTACCTGGAAAGGTAAAGACTCTTGAAAGTCGTTTGGAAAAGGCTCGAACTACAGATGGGATGAGAGCCATTTTTCGAGTGCTCAGCCGCGAGCTCGACACTTCCGAGAAGAAGAAACTTTTCGTCCGGCCGGCTCAGATTTTCAACAGCCTCAGAGAAGAGTTCGCTGAGCCACAGGATGAAGCACGAAGGCAGATGGATATGATTGCGCCAAAGCTTCAGATTGATGATTGAATATTGTAAGGAGTCTGAGTTGGCATTGTTGAAAATTGGGGTGTCGGAGGTATAACATAGGGGATCGGTGTGCGTCCTCATTAATGGAAAGCATCGGACCCATGTCGGGGTATCTATTAAAATAAGAATAGAGCTAATCAATGAAATAACGTGACTCAGTATCATACAGCACTCAATTTTCCCAGTGTACCTTTTTAGCCAAGGCAATAGGATCCCCGTTGAATCCACCATCGTGAACGATGATGCCAAGAATCCAGATATTGATTGCGAAAAAGGACAGTGATGCAAGGAAGAGACCCGGCACAAAAGAAGAAAGGCCGAGAAATTCCAAGTTAAAACCTTGCCAAAGCCAAAGAGCCTGGCCAATAACCCAAAGGACGGCGGCTGAAATACCAACCGCTGGCTTGCGCATCAATGAAGAAGTCGGCAGATAAAATGGCAAGAGAATAAGATACCACAGGAAGTACTTGAATCGAATTAGAAAGGGTTACTATCAAATAAGTTAAGTGGGTTTGATACATACCTGACTGGTGCACACTTTGTTGAAAGTGACAAAAGCAAATGTCTGGGCAAGCATCGCAGTACCCAGATTCTTCTTTGCCAACGCTAAAGGTAAGGCGACAACAGATAATAATAGCTGGGGTAGGAAAGCGAGAGCTTCAAAATGGTATCCAGCGGCACCCGTTGAAGTAAGATACAACAGAGTGCTGTACGGCGAGAAATTATGACGGTGGTCGATGCGAGTAAGGTGATGGAAGAAAGTGTGTTGGAGAAACGGCACGCCGTACTGAACATACATGATGCCATTTAGAATAATAAATGTCCCCAGAGCCGAAAGAGTAAGACGGACTCTAGAATGGGTCACAAATTCCATGGCGCGGGTAAAAAGGTCCACATCCGGTTTCGAAGCCGGAGCCCCATCCCGTTGAGCATCCCACCACCAGATAATAGAGGCCCCATAAATGAAGGGGTAGATCTTGAAATGAACACCAAGCCCCAGTATACTACCCGCTAGGATAGGTCGCTTGGTAAGAGCTGCCCACAAAAGCGCAGCAACAAGAACACCTAGCAATCCTTCAGAACTACCACGCGTACTGATATTAGCCACCATGGGATTCCACAGCCAAACAGAAGCAACATATTTCAATGCTTTGACGGTAGTCATGCGATAGACACGACGCAGAAGCTGAATCACAAGCCATCCAGCCAGGACATCCGCGAAAGCAAAAAGAATCTTGCCGAAAGCGAACGCGATAGTTGACCAAGGGGCTGAACCTTGCCAGGCAGTTGGGAGAAGCATCCATGCCAGTAGGGGAGTGTATCGATATGTATCGCGTGAATATGGCGATTCCCCATTCGAGATATAGCGAGAAGCATCCGTAAATACCATGTAATCGATATCAGTATACTTCACAGCAGAATTGGCATCTTGCCAGCCACCGTAGACGAGTAAGCCGATGCGAAGAAGACACGCGCCAATCAGGACGCGGTTGACTGTAAAAACCGCCGATGAGGGCATTCTGACGATACCAAGCCCACTAATTGTTGCAAAGAGTTGGAGGTGGGATTAAGTGGATTTGTGACACCATGCAAGACAATGATATCTGTTCTTTTACGGACACTAAAGTGGGTCGAACTGAACCGAGAAACGAACAAGTTAGTAGTGGCTGAGGTGGCATACACGTCTCAAATAATGATCAAGAAAGATGGATTTCAGAACAAGAACAGCCTCAATTGGCCTCGTCCCCAAAAACCGCCGTTTGTCGCGGATGTTTACAAGTTTTTGTTTTTTTTTTTTTTGAAGCCGCGCGACGTCGTTGCCGATGAATGACTAAGCATTACTAAGAATGGAAAGATGGAGTGCCGCTTTGAGCAAAGTGGATGCTGCTTTAAAACTAACATTGTATAGTAGAGAAATTTGGAAGAATGAGAACAGAATGGAGATCATGCAACGAGGAAAGAATATGGTCAGGCTCGCTTGATTTAACTTATATTTTTATACAATTGAAGATCGGATATGCTGCGTTGCTTCGTTACTCGGCTAAACTTACATGACATGACAATCCAAACCGATGACCGAGGACCAAACGAGAAACCAAACACAATATAAACACGCAGAAGCACAATGACGAGAAAATGAAATGAGAGGATACGTCCTCAGTAATATAGTGGTGCATTAACAAAGTAAGAATCCGGCATTGGCTCAAAGTAAGGATGAGTCCCGAACTTAGGCCCTTTATCATTGTCTGGGGTCAACAACGCCATGGCTTCAGTACGCGAGTCAATATCCGATAGACCTGGCCATGGGTTTGAATTGTCACTCCAGCTGAGATATTCCCACAGATATTGGCCGGACTCATCCACAAAGGGAGTCGACAATGAATCTGTAATCCCATTCTCACCAGGGGATATCCCCATGCGGGTCGCGTCCGGGTTGGAGAAAATATTGTTACTGGTCATATCTTGACCGGCGGAGAAGAAATTAGTAGGCAAAGAGCCAGATGCAGTGCTAGCGGATGCTAGGTCTTGATTGCGTTTGCTAGCTTCGTATATGCGGGCAAGGGCATCAAGAGAACGCTTGGCCGTATGACCATATGTGAGCATCCGTGAAAGTGTAGACATGGCAGTTTCCACTTGTGCCTGACAGGACTCGATAGTCGCACGAGGATCATCGGAGGTGGGATCGTTGAGGAAAAGGCCAAGCAGAGGGACTAAGCAAGCCTGGAATGTCCACCAGACAGCATTCCACCCACAAAGCTGGTTGAGTTGAGCGGTAGCAGCAATGTTCTGAATGGAAATCTCGGCAACTTCACGACACTTTTCAATTGCAGTACGTTCTTCGGCACGGAGGGCAATGTAGGGAATCCGTCTCATGGCATAGCTGAGCAGCGTGGGTCGATAGAGAAGTATGCGTTGGTTATAATAGCGCCACCGCATGACCGTGCGAACAGTGCTTATTGACTCTGTGCATGGCTCATGATCTTTCAAAATGGGAGGGAGATTGTCCCACCATTCCAAGAGCTGCGCGTCTGCGTGCGACATTTCCTGGTGTTTCACGAGGGGAGCGGCAGCAAGGGATTCTTGTATTTGAGTCGCGATTTTGGTGAAGCGGATATTTTCAACGAGTGGAAGTACTTCCAAAGCATTTTCCTATCACACATGAGCCTGATACTCCATACAATCGGGGAGAAAAAAATGATATACCTACCATATCTCTGCAGTTGGGTGGTTTGACGGTAATGTTGGGCCCAAAGCGACCTAAGCTTGGCCGGCCGAGAGTCATGCCTCCCCAGGTATCCATAACAAAAAGTGACCACCAGACACGTCGTTTGAGATTCATCGATGCTAGCTTGGCTGGGGTGGGCATTTGTCGTCCCTCGGCGAATTCCTTATGTAGGCCCAGCCCAGCAGCCATGCGTAAAGCAGCGCCCATCAAAGAGTATGCGAGATTAGGCTGACTGATATAATGACAATACCAGCCACCAACGAGACCTAAAGCCTGTATTGTCTCTAGATGAGAGCTACCAAGTGAGCTCAGACTCAAATGACTCTTGCAACGCAGGAAGTAGGTTTGGTGTGTGGAGTCATCGGGGGTTGAAGCGGCCACGCAACCCAAAGCCAGCACAATATTTAGAAGCGCAAGCCAGCGATCATCTTTCCGGCGTCCTGATATATATGTTTCGCGGAAGTGCTGCTCATCGATCAGAGGTGCAAATGCTTGAAAGTACATGAAATATGAATCTAGCATCTGCATCTCTGTTGGGGGAATCGACGGATGGGAGGATGCCGTAGCTTGATGATGTGACCAACCATTATGGTTATCAAATTCAAGACCAATCTGGTCATTGGGATCTGTGGGTGGTGTTCTATTGAAGTATGAAACGCACCCTGGGTCCAGCCAAACGATGACCTTGAGTATGGCGTGAATGGATGACACGCCTAGGTAGGATGAAGGAAGCCTGGAAGAAAGAGAGAGCGCATTCACATCATCCGAGACACCTTCGATCAAGTCGCTGGAACTAGTGTTGCGACTGTCTTCAATCTCCTCCGGCATAGTCTGAAGTGCCTCGAGGTTATCGTCCTCGTTCGAGAGTGGAGACACATGGGCTTCGACTGAAACAGAAGTGGCTGGAGAAGCAGGATGTGGTGCAGCTGGACCTTGAGTGCATGGTAAAGAAGTCAAGGATGCGTAGTTCCCTATCAGCTCTAGGAGCTTCTCTCGTGGCAGATTTACGAGAGACTCAGGTGGAACATTGGGGAATAATTTCCCTAGTATGTTTCGATACTCGTCTAGTGTCGTTGACAATTTCTCGACATGGCTTTCGTCACTGTTCAGTTATGATCTTGAGGGTCTGTGGGTTCTTTCTGGAAAGACTTACCGTCTAGATGGACGAGGGTCCGAATACTGACACTGGTCCGACTTCTTATACCATCGGCAAGCTTCGCATGGCTTCTCACCATCGCACTTGATCTTGCGGTGCCTGCATGATGTACATGCACGTAGAGTGGTTACTCGTCGACTTACAGATTCTCGACGCTCTGTTGGTGGTCGATTTCGAGCAGGCGATGCTGCTCCCGGATTTTCAAAGCCTTCAAATGTATGGAACATGTTTACGACAGTCACACAGTACTGCCGAGTGCAGTCACATAATTTGGATGACCAAGATGTGGATGGAAGGCCTAGGAGGTACTATTCAAAGTGGGGACTTGTCGTATGACGAGATGTTGTGGGCAACAATTAATCGATCCACAGAGTGACACGATGTTGTAATCTTGATATATAGATATTTGATCAGGACAGTGACGTCTTGGTCATGAAGGATGGTAGATCATTTCGCCACAAAATTTCTCGTAGATCAGAGTACTGGGGGGAATGGAAGAAGAAAAGGAAGTTGAACAGATATGATTTCAATGAAAGGGCCAGTGCGGGCCGACGGACAACTAAAACAAAAATGAAATAGTCTTATAGAATAGCCTGATCCGCCTAAAGGCCAATCTCCCCGCATTTCCAGAGAACGCACGCTCGTTTGGCGAGTCCGGGGATCCGAAAGTCTCGCTTATTGGGTGGTATGCATACTCTTTGGCCAGTCACTGCCTCAAGAAGCCTGCATTTAATATCGCGAAGTATGGTACGGGTGATGCGAGCGATTTTCAGCGCTTAGAAAGGTGGCATTTGGAGGTCGAAAACCCGTGATGTGAACCAGACCCAGTGCAGTGGAGAGTATTCTCTATATAAAATCACTGCCGTTCAACTAAGGAATACCGACATATCGACCGCAGGGTTCTAATACCCGGCTTTGAATGAATCCCGAGGGGCAGCGGTGTAGAGAAGACCAGGAATGCAGAATGCAGCCATGGAATCCGCCCAACGCTGACGGCGACGCGCCGGTGTGACTAGGGCCAGGATTGAGGCAAATTACGGCTGCAGCGTACTCCTCCACGCGCCACAACGTCGAAGTTCATGTGCCAAATGGGTTCTGGTAATTCTCCAAGGCAGTGGATACGTAATTTTCCCGGGCTACCAGGGGTCATCGGAGATGAACTGGGGTGAAGGTACACAAGTGGGATGAGACGGAGTCCGAACTGCAAGGAGGGCGATCGTTCCGGGGAATTGCTGCATAGAATATTTCTTAGATCCAGGGTCTTTCTCCGGAATCATATTCGAGAACATTTCATCCGGCCCATCGGCAAGAGTATCCAGCCTAGGAGGATTTCCTGCAGGGTCCCTACGGTACAGGAGGCTTGGGTAGTATGGATATTGAGGGTGTACATATAAGACTTGTATCAATGTAGAAAACCAGAATTTGGCGAAATGGGGCCTGTTGATGTTTGACATAAATCCCTCCAATCGTATTCATGGGTTTGTCGGACGCTATGTCCATTTTCAGCCAAGGCCCCGAGATGGAATTTGGGTGCAGCGCATACATAGTACGCTCATTTCGAATGCCGAGCTGCACCGCGTCGGAGATTTCATCCGGCAAACTATTCAAGAAGCAAGTTGCGGAGACCAAGTCAATAATGAAGACTAGAACATGGGGTTGCAGGACTTGATTTCTTGCAGGACTGCGGGGAAGACCAGCTTCTGCTGCACGAGGCGAGTTGAATGATTTCAGCGCCAAGCGTGGACCGCATGCCCCTGTCAAAGTCAACAATTGATCCTTGTCGAAATTCTGGGGTTAGGGATGTCATTGGCTCGGTTAGAGGGATTGGCTGGATGAGTGAATTAGCGTTGAGATTAGTGGTTTCAGCGGAGTCAAGGACCAGCATTGACAGGCATGCCTTTCATCGATGCGAATCTCCCGTTCGAAGTTCGATGAAATTCTTCTCATAGGACTAGCACAAATAGAGTTACAGCCGGTGAGAGAACAGAGGTCAGGCTGTGACTCGTGTTCAAAACGATGACTGGTCATGAAGTATGGAATGTGAACACGTTGTAGACAGCTAGTACGGAAGAAGCAGCTGGGCGGAGCTGAGTCCGTGTCGAAAGGAGTAAAGGATTATAAGGCAGCTGCAGTCAGGGGATTCTCAAGGCAGACGACCAAACTGGCAAGGTCTTCTTCAATGGATTAATCCACCTCTATGAATCTCACTGGATGATAAAGTTCGTGCCCGAAATTTCAGGCAGGAAGAGGGTTAAGTGACGCGAAATTTGCTGCCTTGTGGCCTGAAAGAGTCACGTGGCTACCACGTGATTCCGGGCCCTCCGCGTTGAAAAAGGAAGGCACGATGAGGGAGCTTATCGATAAGCGGTCCCACCTTCCCCGGCTCCTCCAAGAGTAAACGATTTAAACATTCCCGCGGAACTTTTTAGGGCTTGCGGTTTATTTCTACAATATCAATTCTTCATTTTAGCCAAATTGAAATCTAGGAATTGATTGAAAGACTCAGTACAACTTCAGAATGTCTCTTGCTCGCCACTCGCTCGCCACAGGCTGGTCCTTTCGCGATCGTGAATCTGATGAATGGCTGCCAGTCGCCGCAGTACCGTCCTCGGTGCAGCAAGATCTAATTGACAATAAAAAGTATGTCTCGAAAATCTCACTCAAATTTTGGCTATCTTGTGTTGTTGCTAACATCCATTTCAAGGTTAGAGGATCCTTTTATCGGATTCAATGAGCTCGATGCCCGTTGGACAAACGAAAAAGCATGGGTCTACCGCAAGACTTTCCAGAGACCAACAATCACCGATGGGGCCATCGTAGACTTGGTCATGGATGGATTGGATACATTTGCCACTGTCAAGATCAATGGGGAGGTGATCTTGACCAGCAATAACATGTTTCTCGGTCACCGTGTCGACATTACAAAGGCACTCGCTGCAGAGGGCGAAAATACCCTTGAGATTGAATTTGACTGTGCTCTCCTCAAAGCTCGCGAGATACGTAATCAGCATCCTGAGCATAAATGGGTTGGCTTCAATGGGGACCCTTCTCGCTTGGCCGTCCGCAAGGCGCAATACCACTGGGGATGGGATTGGGGCCCTGTGTTGATGACCGCCGGGATTTGGCGCCCCATTCTGCTGGAAGTCTATACAGCACGAATTTCGGACCTCTGGCCACAGACCACACTATCAGAAGACCACCAGACAGCAGAGGTAAAGACCCTCGCTACCATAGAAAGCCCAACTGAAGGGGATTGGACCGCTCGGTTCAGCCTTAGCCTGCATGGTAAAGAGATTGCTAGCCAAGATATTCCAGCCTCTGGAAACTGTACTGTTGATACTTCTTTTCGGGTTAATCGTCCTGAGCTTTGGTGGCCCCATGGGTACGGTGAACAATCCCTATATGAAATTTCTGTCACTTTGCTGGGGCAGGGTGACCAGTCTGTGGACAAGAAATCTAAGAAGTTTGGGATCCGCACGGCCGAGATCATACAGCAGCCAGACAAGCACGGAAAGTCATTTTACTTTCGTATTAATGGGCACGATATCTTCTGTGGGGGTTCATGCTGGATTCCAGCTGACAGCATCCTCACTAATATTAGCACTGATCGATATCGGAAATGGATCGAGTTGATGGTCGCTGGGCGACAGAACATGATTCGGTAGGCAAATCTACATTCCGCGACTTGGAATAATCTAACTGATTTCTAGTGTTTGGGGCGGTGGCATATATGAGGATGACGCTTTCTACGAGGCATGCGATGAATTTGGCGTTATGGTATGGCAAGATTTCATGTTTGGCTGTGGTAACTACCCAACATGGCCCGAGATACTGGAATCAATTCAGAGAGAAACCATCTACAATGTCAAGCGCCTGCGTCATCATCCCTCGATCGTTATATACGTTGGCAACAACGAGGACTACCAGGTTCAAGAATCCGAAGGCTTAACCTACAACTACGAGGACAAAGACCCCCAGAGTTGGCTAAAGACAGATTTCCCTGCTCGATATATCTACGAAAAGTTACTTCCTGAGGTAGTGGCAGAATACTGCCCAAGCACATTTTACCATCCTGGTAGCCCATGGGGCGATGGTAAAATCTCATCAGACCCGACCGTTGGTGATATGCATCAGTGGAATGGTAAGCCTCTGCTAGTACCCTGCCTTTCATCCACAGAGATCACAAACTAATGAGATCAGTGTGGCATGGTACTCAAGAGAAATATCAAATATTCGACACGTTGGGTGGGCGCTTCAACAGCGAGTTCGGTATGGAGGCTTTCCCACATTTATCGACTATTGAGCATTTCGTTCAGGATAAGAATGACTTATTTCCACAATCGCATGTCATTGACTTTCACAACAAGGCCGATGGCCACGAAAGAAGATTGGCAACTTATCTAGTGGAGAACGTCCGATCTGCTACAGATCTTGGAGTATGAAGTCTTTCTTCCCCCATCGTCGACTCAGAATACTGACAAAACCAGACTTATATTTTCCACACCCAAATCATTCAAGCTGAAACCATGATGTTCGGGTACCGAGGTTGGCGACGACAATGGGGCGACGAGCGGCACTGTGGTGGTGCGCTCTTGTGGCAACTGAACGACTGCTGGCCAACGATCTCGTGGGCCATTGTGGATTACTTCCTGAACCCCAAACCGGCATTCTACGCAGTTCGAAGAGTCTTGAGCCCAATTGCAGTGGGAGTACGAAGAGAGCATCACGACTGGAGTGTTGCTCATGCTCAGCCGCCGAAAACTAGCAAATTCGAACTTTGGATCGCCAGCAACAAACCGCAACTTATCCGTGGTGATATTGAACTTCGTTTCATATCTGTGAACACAGGAAAAGAGACACGATCACCCATTTTCCACAAAAATATTGAGATCTTGCCAAATGGGACAACTAACATCATTACCGACGGGGTCTTGGATCATGTAGCCGATCCCGAGCCGATTGTTCTCGCCGCCCGCCTGTGGGTTGAAGATCACATTGTTGCACGCGACGTAGACTGGCCTCAGCCATTCAAATATTTGGACTTTTCTGATCGCCAACTTGAGGTTGAATCGCAGACCTCAGAGTCTGGTAAGACTCGCGTCGTCTTCCGCGCGCAGAAGCCTGTCAAGGGGTTAGTGTTGGAGGAGCAAGTTGGGGTTCGACTAAACGATAATGCCCTGGATATCGTGCCGGGCGATGGGCAAGAGATCCTTGTTGACGGGTTGGAGGGACGAGCTCTGAAGTATCGCTATCTAGGGATCGATGGTGCCAGGGAGATATCCGTATAGTCATTCTCAACGTCAGCCAATTTGAGATACAGCACTGGCAATCGCACAGCTCAAAGTTCATTAAAATGATCCATAGATTTCCAAGTAACCATCTATTATTGGCCATCGTGGTTTTTGATAATATATACGCATGAGTATCCGTGTTGTAGTTGGATTAGGGTTATCCGAGGATCTCATCGTTGGCCGATGCGACGGCAATGAAATTCGGCAGTCCGTCCCGTAATTCTACATTCCCCGGCGATTTGATTCCAAACTCCACAACCACCAGGGTTCTCATCACATTCCTCATACTGCAAGTAAGTCTCAATATTATTGAAATGTCCGTGGACGTTCCCCACACTCAGAAAGCCTTTGTGGTTCAAAACCCGGGCGAGAACTACACCATCGTCCTGCAAGACAACATTCCGGTCCCCGAGCCCAGGCCTGGCGAGATCTTGATAAAACTAGAATGCACAGGCCTCTGGTAATAAACTATTCTCCTCTATCAGTCCCAAGAAAATGAACATTGCTGACATTGTGCAGCCACTCAGAAGTCCGCGCTGTTCTAGGATGGGGGGCTTACAATCCCGTTATTGGACATGAAGGCATCGGCACCGTCGCCAAAGTGGGCCAAGGCGTGAATAACACTTCACTGGGCCAAAGAGTTGGTTTGAAGTGGCTATACAAAGCTTGTACAGAATGCAGCATTTGCCAACGTGGATTGACCCATCACTGTCCCAAGCAACTCAACACAAGTCGCAACGTCCCAGGGACATTACAGCAATATGCCATCGCGGATGCTCGCTTCATAACACCAATTCCGGAGGGCCTCAAATCCGAAATCGCTGCACCTCTACTCTGTGCAGGTTTAACTATGTCTGGGGCTCTGGCTCATCTAGACAGCGTCCTTCAGCCAGGTGATTGGATTGTGATATCCGGTTCAGGCGGTGGTCTAGGTCACGTCGGCGTGCAGATTGCTTCGAGAATTAAGAAATACCGCGCTATTGCAATTGACTCCGGCGACGACAAGAAAGAAATCAGTCTTCTGTCCGGCGCAGAGAAGTTCATTGACTTCAAGACCGATGACGTTCCCGCGCGTGTCATGGAGGTAACGGGAGAAGGCGCCCACGCGACCATTGTTGTTCCTGGTACAAAGGAAGCATTCGCAATGGCTCCAGCTGTTGTTCGAAACCTCGGGACAATTGTTAATGTTGGATTGCCGAGAAATGACATTGAGATTCCAATTTCCGCAACGGTTTGTGCAGCTCGAGGTGAGTTCATGATTTGCGTTGCGTTTTGACTGGAGATACCTATCTCATATCCAGAGTCTCCATAGTCAGGGCTGACCATCAACAGGTATCACAATTCAGGGATCTTCAATTGGAACAGAAGAGCAAATGGCTGAGTTGTTGCAGTATGCCTCACAAGGTATCATTACACCTTTCATCGAGGTTTTTGAGTTCTCTAAAGTACCCGAGCTGATTCATGGACTCGTCCATGATGAGATCAAGGGAAGAGCTGTTGTTACTCTTCCCCAGAATATATAGACCCTATGTCAGTTACAAGATCAAAAAACATCCATTCTAAATGGGCTGTATTTCGCGCCAAAGCACTAGGGATATATAATTTGTATCTGTCAGGAGCAAAGCAACTTTCTAACCGCTATATCTAACCTCAATGAGAGACCTCTTATACTCGTGTGGTTTTTACTGGATGAACCCATTTTCCAACATTGTTTGACAAACCCCCGAGAATAATAGCAGAGGAGAAAAGAATGTAAAATGGAAAAGATGGACAAGATATATAAAATATCTATTCCGGCAGGCGGTAGACACTACTGTTTAATTCTGCCTATCAGCTTATCGGCTTCCTCTTTCGTTGGAGACTTTCCCACCTTTCCATCTTCACTTCTTTCTCTCGTCAGCTTCATCTCTTCACAACTTCGTCACGTCAATGGGCACGAAAAGATCCTGGCAAGGCCAGCCTGTAATTTCGGAGTCAAAGACAGACATGGATTCTTCTGGCTCGGTCAGTGCGACTCTGTCCATCTTTGAGAACTTCCGCAATGAACTGGACGAGCACCATGACCGACGCGAACGCATTATCAAGACCAGCCGTGATATCACCGCACTCAGCAAGAAAATGTATGTGATCTTTGGATACTCTTACGCGTTGTGGCGAAATTCCATTGTCAGCTAATAGCTTCTGCTGTGTAGTATCTTTGCCCTTCAACGTGTTCGCACCACAAACTCACCTATTCCCCCGAAGATCGCCAAAGAAAACGAAACACGCCACGACCAAATCCAAACTCTCTTTACAAACATTGTTCCCGACCTGACTGGTATCAATGCCTGGCGTTACCGCTCTATCAGTGGTGGTATTCAAGAGTACATCGAAGCAATCTCCTTTGAACATTACCTCCGCACACAAACTCTCATCACACACTCCGAAGTATGCGAACGACTCCCGGCTGGAATTATGGTAACGGAAGAAGATTATCTGATGGGGCTTTTTGACCTGACTGGTGAAATGATGCGATTTGCCGTCTTGGCTTTGAGCTCGGGCAATACATCTGCCACCACTGCAGACACCGACTCGACGGGCGAGACCAAGCAGTATCCTCATCTTTCTCCTGCCCAAGCCGATCTTGTCATTGATCTACGATCTATGCGGGCCAGCTTTGAGGAGCTGACTGTACCCCGGAAGTACAACATGCTTCGGGATTTACATAAGAAGGTCGATGTTATGCAAAGTAGCGTGGAGAAGGTTGAGCGGGCCGCATATGGCATTCTGGTGCGAGGAAGTGAAAGGCCCAGCGGTTGGACGCCTGATCTATCGGCTCCTATGGAGGTGGAGGCCTCATAAAGCCCGACGATATGCCCAGAGTGTTTGTGCAGGGCTTCAGTCGACCCTGCCGAGAATCCTGGGTCTCATTTTTTTCTCAGGAATCAATATATTCTTTCATGACCAAAAATAGCGTTCCATCTATTTCTTGCTACAGAATTCATTCCCCTTTTTTCCCACCGCAGAATTTAAGGATGCAGCCATCATGCTCCATTGGCCACCTTCCAAAAACCACAAACGGGCAATATGTTCACGTTAGCTATAGGAGCGAAATCACTCAAGGATGCAGACGCGTTCACCTACTCCAACACGAAATATTATGCTTCAATGAGTTACCAATTGAGAAGTTCAAGCTCCGGAGACTCAATGCTCGACAGACTACACCAATGAAGGTAAGCAGGGATACCAGAATATCCATAATGCTTGCAATCTGTAGCCTCCGTCGATAGAGCTGCCACTGACTGCGGCATACTACGTCTCTCAGCATTTACTTCCACACTACCCATAATGGCATGTCGAATCAGCGAGATGATAGATGAATTGCTATCTACCTAGCCTTGGCTCGACACACTCGCCGCCGCACTAGCATCATGTGGGAAATTTAGCTTTTTTTTTTGTTTCTTCTTTTCTTGCTTTTTCTTTTGGCTTTCTGTAATAACCCCTTGAAGCAATTCCGAAAGAGTCTATTACTGCTTTCCAGATCCTCCCTGAATCAACAACTCCTGTTATTGACTTCAACATACTTTGGCATTCGTTGAGTACGTCATGGACGAAATATTGCATCTGGGAGGGTGACATATCTCGAAATTCCCTCTTCAAAGAACAAAACCAACCAAGAGCAAAAGAAGGGTGTCTTCTGCTCTGAAAGTTACAATAACCACTGGTGAACGCCAGACGATTGAATTCTGGACAGATCACGACGAGGAATATGCATCGTGAGAGGTCCGTTTTACGACTGAACCCCAAGTCCCATGCTTCCAGACTTCGATGCTAACTTTTGCGACAGAGTCTCTACGGCGAACTGCGTATTAGGGGCAACGAACTTCGGCTAAAAGGCTCTGACTGTTCACTGAATAGCGTCATGCGTGTATGAAACTCCACCGACTACCGGGAATTGCGTATATTATGACGCTATGCGAGGTCGGGAGACGTGAGATGCTGTGAAGTCCATCTCGGATGAACATCAGCAGGCCAGTTGAACTTCTATTTAGAGTCGTTCATTCCCTCCCCTGGGTCTTAAACGAACAGCATCGCTTCAAGCTTTCTCACAATCATCATATCGTTCTATCTTCAACATGGTTTTCTACGCTTACACTGTGCCTGTAGGTTATTCTTACGCCATGAATCCTAATTTTCCACCCCTTGAATTGCTAACTTCATTCTAGAGCCAAAATGAGAACACTTGGCGATACCTCATCACTGCTCCCTCAGTGGAGGTCGTCGACCAATGGTTCCGTTTGTCCCGTGAGGGTGGATTGGAACTCGAACGAAAGAGTCCTGATTTCTATGTCTATCCCTGGATCGGGGGCGTATACCCCTGGCAAATGGTCAATGACAAAAGCAAAACTGCTTCGAAATTGAAACTGCAAATCTTTTTCACCAGGTTCAATGATGAGGGCGGAATATATCAAATGATGTTCGCTAACCAGTTTGCGCCCGACCATACTTCCGGCAATGCGTAAGGATATCCACCAATATTTTTCGATGATCATACCAAAACTGATAAGATACTCACCCAATCAGATTCTGGGTTCGCTCCAAGAGTAAACCCGACGTTTTCTGGACGATCGACGAGAAGAAAGTGAAGGCATCGAGATACAGTCGGACCAAGTTCCAAATCTCCAACCCAAGCAAACCTGATCAAGTCATGCTTCCAGATGACTCTATTACAATCAGTGCGGTTGATGCTGCTCGTGGTGAAATTGCCTTCGTTCAGGGTCAGGTGGGCCAACCTTTGACTCTCAACAATTACAACCAAAGCGGCGGGGCTTGGGGTCAAATCGCTCGTGGTCATTTTACCTTTTCGGACTTCAAGAAGAAGTTCCTTTCGCATGCTCGTGTGGAAGATCCAGCGAGTGATGCCGAAGTCATACTGGTACCGGGCAGTCCTCAATTTGGAGAGGAATGGGAGCTTGTGCTCTAAAGAAATCTCTGCGAATTGTACGAGCACTGGACGTACCTCAGTGGGAGTGGATGTTTCTTTCATTCGTTCTTGTTGCTGAATTCTCTCTGTGTGCTCAAGAAATCATCACTATCTTTAAACCACTCTTTTCAATCAATCCCGGACAACGCTGACCAGATTGCTGGAAGGCTTTTTTTGACTTGTAAGAATATTTTGTATTGGGTGTTGGTCTAGACACCAGGTGAAGAAGCATAGTAATTGGAGTGAAATTAGATTTTAAACGATTAAAAGAACAACTACATAGTTGGCTCTTTCAATGTTATTCCAATGTCCATCGCCCCTCGCACTTCAGCGTCTCGGAGCATTTACATTTAACATAGTCACCATCTAGCAGTTTGTAAGTCTAACCTTAAATTCAAGGCATGGAAGCCTTGAACATGATAGCGCAGACGATTTGTAGACAAGAAAGGACAATAGATGCCAGCAAAAGACTTTCAAATACGTGCTTCATATCGCTGGACTGTAGAAGAACCCGCCGGACGTAGCATTAGAGCTACATGTTTACTTTTATTGGACTAGTCCAAATCTCCTCCTCCTCTTCCTCCTCCTCCTCCTTCTTCTTAACACGCACTATTTCCAGTGAGAGCCTGGGCTTATGAGAACTCAGAGCATCTGAACGTTTCATTGCTAACTGCAAGGGGATAGAGATGGTAGAGATATGGATCTACCCATTTAAGATCTCCTGGAGATCCGAAGTTCATCCTCGAATCAACAAAGGGCGTACCGGGGATTTGAGAAGAAATCTTAGAGAGCCTTTTATTTCACGAAACCTTTTAGTTTCGTCATCCATTGGGGTTGGTCTCTGCTTCCATTCGGAACTTGGTTGCATGTTACTATTTGGCACAATGATACTATCCACTAAAACGTCCAATTTGACGCAAACGAGCAGGTACTACTATTAAAATGTGCCCTCGTAACCTCGTCGAGTCGAAGGTTTTTCTCATCGATGGTTCCTTGGCCCTGGTATTTTCGTTCTCGACTCGAGGGCACCGGATGACGAATTTCTGTTACAAACCTTCTCAGGCGCTTATTTCCGACTCTACCTCGTAAGCTCGTAAAAGGCAGATCGCAGAAATATCAGCGCAGGTACTCGCCGGTAGACGAGGTGGCCCAGAAATTGAAGGCCCATGCGTGATGAACCAAATCTATCGACCTGTCGATAGTTGTGACATGATTCGCTCACCCTCTATGGGCCGTTTATCCATTGAACAGCAAAGTCATTGCTAGTATCTATGATGACTCGGATGTTGTGGAAAGATCATTCTGTGATATTTTTCTGATACCGGGTTACACCGATACAACAACGTTCAGTGTCATATGCCGACCTTGTAACCTCTTCCTACCTACCCAAACTATAGGATACGCATGCTTTAAACGCGATAGTCTCGAGTTAGTATTCCAGTCAAAAAAGAAAAAAATCCCCGGACCCAAACACGTTTGGCCGCAGCGATGAGAGGGAAAGCTCAACATGGATTGACCACTGGGTATCCGATTTCGAAGATGTTGTGGAGTTTGGGTCGCCTTCCTCTAGTCAGAAATATACGTGGCAGCCTTTGCCTCCCAAGCATGATTTATGTCATTTTTCCGAATGTCCACTAGCAGGAGCGGTTTGTCAGGGCCTGGATAGTGAAAGATGGAATGGTTTACAATACGAGACAGAAATTTTGGATCTCGCTAATGCAGAACTTCAATCTTGTAGCTAGAATTAGCCGAAGTGGATGCGTACCTTTGAGTGCTATCTAGGAAGCAATGTTACAGAGCATCTGAGGCTTGGTTGTGGATTCAATATATCAAATTTCTAGAAGTTGAGATAATCCAAGCATCATCCTAGCGTCTTAAGAACCCACATATCCCAAACATACTGGTATTGTTGATGGCACCTTTTGAATTCGGAAGGTGGCGCATTTCAGGGTATATTACAATTACTGTTCTAATCCAACTGGGGCTCCGCTCGCTTGTACGGATCTGGTGTAGTAATTGAGTACATGAGCAAATCCCCCTTAAGAAAACATGACAAATAATGAGCCATCTATCGAAGTATCATGTTATCCGCAATGGACATGAATCATCACCTGTATTATCACTGCATCTCCAAGCCCAATATAGAATACCGCAGTGGAGCATAAACATCTACCGCGTACCAAGCTTCAATAATAGAAGATTTAGAAACCTTTGTGATGAAAACGGACAGGATGTAGAGTTACTCAGGACATAATATCTGGTATCTAGTCCAGCTGATCACATGGGAGGTTCTCTACTCAATGGACTATCTATTATGCCTGCTCCTTCGGAATGATCCCCAGCCCTAACTCGAAAATCCAAACTGCCAAATGGATAGCCAACTTCCAGACTTACCACGAGCAAAGACATACAGCGAAGACGATGACGATTCAAGACGCAATGCGCAACCTCTGAAAAGAGTGCATGATTTGCCTACGCCGCCGCCAGAAGACTTTACAGGCAATGCATTATGCTATTCCAAATTACATGCTAGTACTAGTGCTTCTAGTGCCACCCGGCAACTCATTGCTGTCATTGGTGTTGGCTACGTTGGCCTTGAGCTTGCCATTGCTTTCGGTAAGACACACAATGTGATCGGCTTCGATGTCGATCAGAATCGTCTAAAAGACGTCGGCCCTGGCTTGAGGAATCAAACAATTTATCTCACCAGCAATCCATCCGATATTGCTGAAGCAACTTACTTTCTGATCTGCGTTCCCACATTACTCAGAGAGGGCTCTGTTGACGCTTCCCCGCTGAGGAGTGCTATTAACCTAGTCACAGAATGCGCTCGAACTGGATCGACCGTGATCATCGAAAGTTCTGTCGCAGTCGGAACGTCAAGAAGCCTTCTGAAGGATATCATCGGGCCAAAATGTCTCAAAGCTGGCATGTCCCCAGAGCGGGCCGACCCCGGTCGAGAATTTCCTGTATTGAAGGATATTCCTAAAATCATTTCCGCGTTCGACGACATTATGCCTGGGTCTTTGCAGAGCATAAAAAATCTTTACGGTGGAGTTTTCCATCATTTGGTGCCCGTATCATCCCCTGAAGTGGCGGAAATGGCGAAATTGTACGAAAACTGCCAACGAATGGTTTGCATTGCCTTTGCGAACGAAATGGCAGACGCCTGCCACTCCTTTGGCATCAATGCCGGGGAGGTATCGACTGCCGCTGCAACAAAGCCATTTGGATATCAGCCATACTCCCCAAGTCTGGGAGTGGGCGGTCACTGTATTCCCGTTAACCCACACTACCTTCTCTCAGGCTTCACCTGGCCCCTTCTTCAATCAGCGACGGAGAAGATGTCCACGCGGCCGGCAACACTAGCCAACCAAGTGATGAGTGAATTTTATCACAGGAAGGGTCACCAAGACAGGCCCTTGGACAATGTTCGTGTTCTTGTTGTTGGTGCAAGTTTCAAGCGTGGGCAGAGTTCGATCAGCAACTCTCCTAGCGTGGCACTTATGAGACATCTTCAGACATACTGGAAAGTGAATGTGGAGTTTGTCGATCCTCTAGTACCACAGAAGACTTTAGCGGATGTTCCGAAGCTAGATGAAGCAACGCGATGGAATTCCGAGTCGTTGAGGGAAGCATTTCATATTATCATAGTCGCAATATCCCAGCCAGGTCTCGACTACGAGGTTATGAAAAAACTGGATGGGGTGATGATTGAGGACTTTACATTTTCGCTTCGTGCATAACCTTACTATCGTGTATTTGGGGTATAACTACTGGGTAACGGAGATCTTTGAAGTATTGCTATAACAACGAAATAAATCTGTCTTCCGGAAGACTCTAGCATAGATCTAAGAAGAAAGATAGACATATGCAGAAGCCCGGAAACTTCTAGTACTGTACAACTCGTTCGATGCCATGGGTCAATCGAAAGTAGGATCAAGACCACCCCCACATTATTCCTGATGCGTAAGGACAGCTGTACCAACCCGACGGATCCTCGAGCCACTCATTCAAGAATGTGGCTAATGTGGAAATTTCGAAAGTCAAGTGCGAATGCTTGTTCTGCATGTAACGGAAAAGGAAGAAGGAAGGAAAGATAGAAAAAGCGTTCGGGAATCGATGAACCTGAGGATATTGTGAGGAACTGTGGAGTACAAATCCTACCCAAGACAAGGATTCTTTGAGTCAATTCGACGGGAACTCTTGTACACGCCAGGACATTGGTAATAATGTTTCTGGCCCTTGCACCTACGGACGCTATGAAGGGGTAAAGTCATCATAGTCTGTGTAACCGTACTTTTGAATGGTTTGCATACGCAGAGTAGCCTTCCGCCGTTAGTTAGCACTTCCTTTCCAATTTGATGCGGGACATATTCAGAGTGGAAACCAAGGACGCATTCAATGTCTCGTAAGAGGTGTAAGATTACATTGGAATCATCCGTAGTCCTTACAGTACCAGTCACTTGGGACAAGCGAGATCTTCCGCTTTACAGTAGACTCAATTTCAAGGAGTCACCAGACTAATACAAATTTCATACACTGGCTGTATTCATGACAAGGGGGTTAATCAGACGGTATCTCCCAAGAGCTGAGAATGTTCCGGACTGAATGTACCTTAGACCCGAGGGTGCATAAATCTGGCCATTTGATACTACTAATGCATCTTTCTCGATGCATTAAAATACCCAGCAAACATAGTGGATGGAAAGTGGGTTTGTCGAAAACAGATGAAACGGGCATCGAGGCAACCATTCGCTTTTGGCTAGCCTGATCTTATGAATCTCTTTTCAAGCCACGCTTCTTCCATTCAATCCCCCCTACTCAACAACTCGATTAATTTACTCACATTTACCTTCTCAGACATTATTTCAATGATTGACCACCGCAAATCCAACTTCAAAGCGGTCGCAATGAATTCATACGGGACGGGCCGCAACGCCACACCGGCTAATTCTGCTGTATTTACCCGACCAATTACAAAGCGCCGTTTGAAGCAATGGACGAACTCTATTCAGACGACGGCAGCCAATCCGCAGCCGCCAGTCACGCCGGAGATGCAGAAGTATGGCCGGAGAAGAATTCGTCTACAGAAATACCTTTTTCAAATTAGCATCGTCACAGCCAAGTCAGTTTATTTGTCCCTTCTTTCAACGTGAGCTTCATGTGTAATACAGGTTCTCAGTGGTTTCGGTATTTTCGCTACTTGGTGGTGGCGGAAGCACTATATTCCCTTCTTTGCACTGGTATCAGCTGCTGTCATCATGAATATTGCCATGATACTCGCCATCTTGGCTAATCTGCTTTATCGCTGGCAATATCCCGAGCAGAAGATGATGCCAGAGCAACCAGAAAATCTCGTCCTTCTAATACCTTGTTATAATGAGTCCAAAGACGAAATCGAAAAATCACTTCGATCGCTTTTGAGCCAGCAAGGCATCGCTCATCACCGCCGATGCATTCTGATTATCTGTGACGGCAAGGCTCGTGGGCCTGGTATGCAAAAGGCAGCTGCTGATCAATTGCTGGAAGATATCTTTTGCCAAAAAGAGTATAGGACATACCTTACCAAAGCATACATGGCCTGGGATCATCAATTTATGGATGTCGAAGTTCAGAGGGGTACTTACCAGAATATGCCATACTTCTGCATTATTAAGCAGCAGAATCAAGGCAAACGTGATAGTTTAATCGCGGTACGGTCTTTATTGTATAATTACAATATCCGCCAACAGCGCCCGGTGACAATCTTTACTTCGGATTTATTTGCTCATATGGCTGCATTTCTGCAGGAGTCCGGGCTCGAGAAGGTCGACAATTTGATTGGAATGGATGCAGACACAGCTTTCAAAGCCAACTGCATCAGTGAACTACTAAAGGAATCTCGTTACAACAACACCGTTGGGGTATGTGGGTATGTTGCTGTGGACTGGCAAGATCACTACTTGAGTTTATGGAAATTGTACCAATCAACGGAGTACATGATAGCTCAATGTCTACGCCGGCTCCATCAGTCAAAGATAACTCATAAGGTATCCTGTTTACCCGGGTGTTGTCAGCTGCTGAAGATCTGCGAAGAGACATGTGGCCCAGAAGTCCTAATTGACCGATTTGGATATTGCCCTCGGCCAACAGACAGTATCTTAAAGCAAATCAGAGCAACTGCTAGCGAAGATCGAAATCATGTCTGTTTGATGCTCTCTGCACGCCCCAAGACACAGACGCGTCAAGCCCTTCATGCTATTGCATATACGGATGTGCCGCAATCATGGTCTGTTTTCTTATCACAAAGAAGACGGTGGACCCTTGGTGCTACCTCTAATGATCTCCTTTTAAGTTTTGCCCCGGGGGTACAATGGTTTGAGCGGACACTTGCTGTGACTAATGTGGTGACATGGTTCTTCAATATCTTTATCTTCGCCAGTATAGCCAAGTTCATTTTAATAATAACTTGTAAGTACTTCTCTTGGCTGCAAAAATGGCGAATGCTAATATCAGCGCCAGACGGTCCCACATGGCAAGTGTTGTTTTACCTCTTCATTGCCTTGATTCCAATCGCTTACTACATCGTGATTCCGTTTTGGTATCAAATGCAGTGGCTAGAGCGCATCCGGTTTTGGATTGGCTGCCCAATGTACGTCATCTGCGGCCCATTTATGAACATAGTAGTTTTGATCTATGCTTGCTATTACATGGACTCTTTCGGATGGGGGAAGACACGGCAGGTTATCGCCGAAGATAGCCCTTCGAGTGGACTTAAAGAGTCTTCTTCTGGTGGAGACCGACTCCTCTACGCTAAGGTTGATTGAAAAAGTCTCCTTCGCTACGAGATTCCATAGTTGCCCGTGGTTCATCTCCAATTCTTGCCACCAAAAGGTCTCCTGGACGTCATTTCTCTAGTGGGAAAAGGGAGTGAGAAAAAGAAAATTTAGAAAAGGCAAATAATATGTAAAAGGTCATGTTGTAACCTTTCGCTACCACTCATGCACATCGGCTACCCCGAATATTTGTCTTCATTATACCAATCTGCATTCAGCCTAAATAACAACGAATCTATTCCAAAGTTTCCGACGTGACATCTTTTGCCATTAGCTGCAGTTAGAAACTGGGTCCATGGGAATGTAATGATCTCCACAAGGGGCTCTTCTTTAAACGCCTTTTTGCATTTCATGACTGGGATGTTCGACGAAAATCAAACTAGATGATACCCTAACCCACTTTTCTTCGTCTCCCCAAGTATCAAACTCACTGGCTTACGAACCTTTACTCAAAACGGAAGGAAAGAGATTGCTCTTGATAAATGATCTACGGAGAGGTGTCGATCAGCCTTCGAACGTGTCGTTGACAGTTATGTCATCTTTCACAGGAGGAAATTGATAGCAAGTGGTATAGCTTAAACTACGTAAGACTCTAACAATGCTCTATATCTCTTTCTGAGCTTTGCTCAAGCATGAAGTGACTGTATCCCAATATTGCTGGGGCAAGTTGTAATTAGGATACGTCATATATTGAAGAAACCTATATTGTAACTACTATCTGGACACGAATAACAACACTAAGATTTTCGACATCCTTAAATGTCACTTCCTTGCTTCACTCGACTTTAAAGATTAAGCACCTTTCTTGAGGAGAAGATTATATCTTCCAGAAGGCAGAAGCGAAAAATCTTGGTTGCCCTTCTTCGAATGGACCCAGCATTTTGCCGTTGGCTATAAATGCGTGGTCAATAATTGTGAATGACGGACAACTCAATTTGATGGATTATATAAAAGAAGACTCACTCCGTTTGTTTTCACCCATTGAATGCCAATACAATCCGACTTGCCCGAGCACTCTTTCGCCAGGCACTCTGTTGGGGATTTATGCGTGTTTGTCTGATAAAATATTGTATTGCGTGGTTTGGCAAGACACCTTTTTTCGTACTCGATCCCATGAACAGCTAAATTAGACCTGTCGCACGGACGAATACAAGCGTCTCGCCAGCTGTCGCAGTCTGGAGTACGCGGGTCATGTTGGCCAGGCTGGCCTTGGAGTTTATCCAACTTATCCTGCGTATCTTTCAAGTTGCGCTCGCAATCTTGGATGCGCTTCTTCTCCTCCTCGCAACCAAGTTGTGGCTGTGGCCCTGAATCTGTGCCCCTTTTTTCCAGTAACATGTAGACAAACCCCGGAACCCTCGCTGTTGCTTGAGTTTGATTGCTCACAAAGCATACATTATCAGCCGCTTTGAACATGCTACTTAAGCAGCCTGGAGTGGCTAGACAATGCAATGCACAGTCTCTAACCGTGGATCCCCTTTTAAGATTCACTTTGTCGTAAACGAGAGCATGTGTGTCGCATAAATACCGAACGTTTTGTCCATTTGAAATGTCACCAATCACGCCGTTGTAGCGAGGGCACACTTCCTGGTATGCTGATATTCAGTGTTAGCAGATTCAAAGACATATGTCTCATATACACTTGAAGTTGAATGAAACAGCCAGTGCTTGAGGTTGATGTGACATACTTTGAAGCATTTGTCCATCAGCCATCATCAAGGAGGCCAGGGTTACTGATAGTATCAGGAAAAGCCTCATCTTGTCATCTACCGAAGGGTACAGATTCTGAACAGTGTTCGAAATAGATGTAAAGTTGAGTTTTCACTATGTTTGAATCACTTGTATAACTAGTAAGATCCATTCATTCTGAAGTTGACGTGGCATATTTAAGGGTAAATTTCGAATCTTAGAAACAGATTCCAGAGTATACTAGTGTCATGAGCTACATCATGACTTGGGAGTGAAGTTCAACGTTAGTTTTCTAATACGTCAGAAACCTCTTCGGATATACAATATTTCTGAAGTAAAAGGTCCTCAAACCTTGTATACGAATGTGAACCAGACCCTAGAAGATCTAGTAAGATGAGAACCAGACTTGACCTTGAAGGTAACAAAGCGCTAAGCGACACCATGATCATAGAGAAAAGATACTATTACAAATGGCTGGTTGCGTCGACATGTATTAATGGTAATCGGTCTTTTCCGAGGCGTTTAACAGAACCTGATATCCGTTACTAGTCTATAGCTTCATCATCCAGTGTTGTTCAACCCTGGCAAGTCGAGTCATCGATAACACCCATTACCTAGAAAGAATTCTATTTGTATGTAGCTCAGCGAGATGTACAAGGCTAGGTTGTATAATAGCAGGTCATTAATACGGATTCGGAAATTCGATGTAAGCTTTCCTCAATTGTCTAATGATATCAAGGGAGAATTGCCAATCCGTGTTCAGCCTAATTCATTCCTGCAAATCTAAGACGTCAGAGCCTTCGGTCGTTTCATGTTTCAATGGGATTGATCTGAGTCTGAGCCTTGATCTCATTCACTCTCATTCGAGAGATAGCTCAATTCGCTTAAACCGTCTAATTCTCCTGATGACATGCCCCGGTGGAAGAGTTTTCACTCAGACATTGAGATCGCCATATAACCATATTCACCATCGGTCTCCTATCCTGATAGATTTGCAGGACAAATTCCTACTATCACGATTGTCCAAAATGATTATCCCGCTTACACTTACTCTCTTCATATCGTTTACCACGGTCCCAATCGCTCGGTCAGACGCTCTGTCAGCCCAGGAACCATCCCAATCAAAGAGCCAATTCGAATCCCCAGAACCTGAGATCTGTATATCGCGTGACTTATCGTCACTATTGTCAAAATGCATTTCAACTGCATCGATTGAATGTCTCCTTGAATATGATGCCAGCGCCTCGAGAAATGACTTTTTCGTTAACCAAAATGAAGGCGATGAAGACGAAAGCGAGGCAGAAATTGAAGAAAGCGAGGAGGTTGATGGGGACTATGATGATGATCAAGATGATGATGAAGATAATGAGGACGACGAGGACGGCCAAGAGGGCGAAGAGGACGAGACCGATGAAGCCGATGGAGACGACGAAGATGATTGGGATAATGAGGACGATTAATTGAACGGAGTTAGGATATGTTCCGCTACTAGCCAACTACAAATTGTCACTCAACATTTTCTGGGGGGTTCTTTCACTGGTTCCCTTCGAAAGGGAATAAAAATGACTTATGTTGCTTGAAGACTTAAGACTGGGATTTCTTTGGTACACGAGATAACGATTCCCCAGTCAAAATAAATTATTTTACTATACTCACGCGGCCTCCTGACTGATGGTTAGACTATTTTCCTTTGTGATTTGAATTAAATTAAAAATTATCTTGGGCTTGAACCTTTCCTTGGTGTCTCGACTTGATGTAGAACTATGCGTGGATGTCACACGACGGGCCGATTTATATCCGCGCCGAACGTCGATCTTCCTAGCCGAGTTATTCTCTTTTGCCTTTCGTAAGCTGAACATCCCATCACTTACTAGGTGTTATCTACGAAGTAACATCTTTGGATCAATTCACGCCATCATCCAAGCCGTTCATCATGGCAGGCCCGTGTTGGACGTGTCGCAAACGCACAATTCAGTGTGACATGTCGGCCACGCCTTGTGCCAAATGCCAGAAAGCCGGACTGAAATGTTTTGAGACAAGACCTTTAAGATGGGTCAAGGGCATGGCAATTCGAGGTAAAATGCGCGGCGTGATTTTGAAAAATGATCAAAAAGCTTCTGCAAAAACGCTCTCCGGGACTTCGAAGATGAGACAGACTTCTTGTGTGGACCGGCAGACTTCGGAAACTTGCCTAAACCGCCCATTATTCCCCTTGGAGGAGCCTTGTATTCAGGCTTTGAATGCATCTTCAAGATTCTATCTGGATTATTGTAGGTTTGTTCCACTGATCTCACAATCCCCCACTAACCTAGTTATGAGTCAATGTGCGCGTCTGCAAATTGTTCATTCTCCAGGATAGCGACAGTAATCCATTCCGACGGCTGCTTTCCTATGCTATGAATGGCCGGGATTTTCTTTTGCGAAAAAGTATTCTTGCACTGTCAGCCCGTCATTATGCAAATTCTGGACATCCATTCGACGGGGGTTTAGCCAATGCATCCCCACGATTCGTCAATGCCAACATGGATGCCCTGCACTTCAAGAAACAAACGATCCAAGCCTTAAATGAGGCCTTGACAACAACTAATACTTATCAGAACAATACTTTGACGTCTACCATCCTGCTCCTTATTTTTCTGGATATCCTGGAGTCCGGAATTGAAGGGTGGAATTATCATCTTCGAGGTGCAGGGGAAATTGTCAATTTTTGCGGCTCAATAGTGGAGTCTAACCCCAATAATATTGACCAGTGCAAAGCCCAGGATGACTCGTTGAGAATGGATTCAGACACCAGAGACTTTGTTGCAAGGCAGTTCGCGCTGTACGCCCCTATAAACAAATGAATCGGATCAAAGTAGGCGACTGTACTAACAAAAATCCAGGATCTCAACGCTCGGTGATGCATTTTCAGGGTCTTCATCCCATTGCGATTACTTCTTGGATGATATTGCTGGATCGCATCAAGTGTCTATTATTAGGAGCTTCCTTGGTTGTCCGGATTTCATCTTGGGCGGCATTCGATATCTATCAAGTCAAAGATATTTCTTCGAGAACTTACAACACCAGAGGCCCGACGTCATTGAATACCATTTACAAGAGACAAATAGTATGCTTGAACTCATAGAGAACTTTGACTGCCTTGATTGGGCATCAGCATCACTCTGCTCAACTTCTTCTCCCATCAACGCCAGCTATCTTTCGCTATTATGCGAAGCCTACAAAAATGCCGCTTTACTCTATGGCAGGCGAATACTTGGGGTTTTCCCATGCGTTGACATTACACTATCGTCGAGTGATGAGGACTTGGCGTTTCGATCACTTGTCATAATCGACTCGCTCGAAGGGCATGCAATGCTGTTCAAATGCCTCCTATGGCCAACGTTCATCGTTGGACTCGCATGCCACACACAAGAAACGCGGGATTCAGTCAATCGACATCTTCGGACTCTTTGGAATTTAACATCTTGTTTAAACATAATTAGTGCTTCGAGGATTCTGAGAGAATACTGGGTTGAACAAGACTCGAGGGGAATCTCGGGAAATGTTGGACATGAAATGCAGCCGATAGATCAAGGCTGGCTCTTGATCTGATCTTTTGTGCAAGATTTAATGACTTGATGATTTACAAATTGATGATTCACGAACACATGAAGAAACCCACCAAAGAGAGAAACATTACTTTTTGAAGGGATTGGGGAGTGATGCACGCGACTACTACATGTCCATTTTATCATGACAGAATGGCTGACACGCCACATGAATCAACTTCCATTTTGAGCTCTGCTGCTGACGAAGTAATCGCGATTATAATTATAATTTTCGAACTTGCAAGGGCATCAGGGATTAACCATGTCATTTGTCATTGGCAAAATCCTTGCGGCGAATCATCAATCGCCGCTGAAGACCCACATGATTCAACTTCCTAGAAGAGTAAGGATATATCCACCAGGATTATCTGAATGTAGCAGATCTATACAATCAGTAGAGGGAAATGGTCATACTGGATGAGTATTTGATTTCTAAGCAGGAAGAACCACTAATCTAGGTTACTAGGGCTAGAATACTCGACGAGAAAATCCTGTGACGTACTGTTTGGATCATAAATCTAGTGAAATATTTAAAGACTTTGGTCGGCAACAAATTTGAAAATACATTTAAAACTCCAGAGTCTGAAGGAAACTCACAGTCAAGAGCTACGCAGCGTCTCCAAGATCGATCTTCAGCTTTTGAGCAGTCTCCATACAATGTGCCAGCAGGAAATTTCAAGCAATGGTTGGGCCAGCATGCCGGCTGATGCCAGGACTATCTTTGGCGAGAAGCCCTTCATCAACAACCCAGGGCCTCTCTCAGTCAATGAGATTGAATTCCCTTTCCAGGATCCGGTCGTGACGAAAACCCTGGATTACGCAAAGAAGACCTTGCACCCCCAAACTTTGAGCCATTCGATGAGGGTCTACTTTTACGGTAATACCTTTAAACCTATCGCAGGCTCATTGTTTTGTATCGCTAACAAACTACTAGGCATTGCCATCGCCAAACAACAATTCCCCGAGAAATTTTCCACCCTGAATCCCATAACCTGGGCACTCACGTGCCTCTTACACGATCTCGGCACCGCAGAAGAAAACCTGACAGCAACTCGTATGTCATTCGACATCTACGGTGGAATCAAGGCGTTGCATATCCTCAAAGAGTTCGGGGCCACCAAAGACCAAGCCGAAGCAGCCGCAGAAGCGATAATCCGACACCAGGATCTGGGCGTCGAGGGTAACCTCACATTCATTGGGCAGCTAATTCAATTGGCTACGATCTACGACAATGTCGGCAATCATCCTCGCGTGGAGGACTTCGGTAAATTGATCCATGATGTCACGCGGGCTCAAATCAACAAGGCATATCCACGAGAGAAATGGTGCTCTGTCTTTGGTGGTATTATTCGGAAGGAAGTTCGGACCAAACCATGGTGCCATTCTACTCATCTCGGGAAATTCGATGAGGAAATCGAGGGAAACACTTTGATGAAGCAGTGGGAGTAGTAGAGCTGCAGCTGAGCGTATTCTAGTCTCAGGTATATCGCAGTTACTATTAGTACTTGGTTAACTTGGAATAGACTGGTCGAATTTTTCCATGTATATATTTTCTGATCCGAGATACTATTTCGTTTCAGACTGAGCCATTGAATAAATTCACCTCATGGTTAACTAAATTATCATGCCGCAAAAGGATAGACACTCTTAGTGTGTAATACAATTCATTCCGACCTCAAGTTCCAATCCCTTCGAAGCTTTTGAAGCCACTCCTCCACCGACACAATCTCATCACCAACTTTGACATTACCTTCTCCAACCCTCTTTTGCTCCTCAGGATCATACGCCACAACATGGAACATTTCATGCTTCTTGGAGCAAACCTTTGGACTTTCGGTCTCCTCTCGATGTTTATCCAAACATTCCTTGTTAAACTGAACATAGTGGCAAACTCTGCAGATATAGAAATCATCGGCGTAGGTCCACCGTTTCCCACAATCACCATCGCAGAAGTTGAGGAACGAACCTTGTGAATCAGTTCCAGAATTATCCCCTTCTGCAGATTCGTTTGGAGTTATGAGAGACCATGCAGCAAGGGAATCTGCCTCCCTACCAGCGGCCATCAGATGAATTGCCAGACCATTGTAAGCTTGCCAGTCATTAAGGGGATCATCATCAGAGAGGAGATCCATGTTCAGCTTGATATAGGGGCGTAGAAGGCTCTTTGTCTTCTCTTCACTGCCTTGGAGTAAGTGATATTGAGCCAAGAGGCGTGCTGGATGGGAGGCATAGAAGCCCGAGGTCAGGTCATCCACGGCTCTGAATGACGCGGCATATTCGAGATGTCCCAGTAATTCAGCGAAGGTTTCCGGAGACTCTTGAATTCTTTCAAAGCAAAGACGAGCAAGCTGTGACCGGGCTGTCATTTGTTTCCACTCCACCCACTCGTTATGTGATTCATTGACCTCCAGGATACGCAACAACTGCTCGATTGCATGTGATGTTCTTTCAGTGTTTCCAACCCCATACTCCTGACATAATAGTGCGAGGTGTGTCATGAGCTCCATCTGGCATACTAAAGCTGACCACTCCTGTGTAGCATTGCCAGCTTTTCTCTCTTTCAGAATTAGATCTTTTGCGGCTGCCACGGCCTTATTGTAGCCGTCAAAAATGATTTCGAACTGCTCGTCTCCCATAACAGACGCAAACAGGGCGGTCCTATAGATATCTCTGTCATAGTACTCGTGGAAATTCCGAGTGAGCATATCGATTCCAGTCTCGGACTCCTTCGACTCTTTCAAAGATTGCAGGAATTCCAGCAAGTCTTGGTGTTTACTCTGCTCATGCAACAAAGTAATGAGGTTGAAGGTTGTTCCATAATCCTCAGGGAAAACCTTCAATCGTTCCTGATAAATTGCAAGGGCTTCATCATTGCGGCCGAGACTCCTATTCCAGCTGGCCAAATCATTGTTGAGATCAGCCAATTGCTCGTTGAGCGATCCATCATTCCCCATTTCACCATTTCTAGCGGCCTCCTTCGCAGCCTCCAAGATTTCAATTGCCTCGCTATAACACTCCTTAGTTGCGTAGCAATCTGCCATGCCGTGTTGACACAGCCAATTGTCTTTGCTGAGAGTTGATGTGATCTTGAATTGTTCAATAGCCTCGTCGTATTTGCCATACTCTCGTAGTGTTCGCGCCAAGTTCCGATTCTCCTCATAATCCATCTTGTCAATTCCAATCTGTTCCTGGGCCCATTTAGCTGCATCGAGTATTTGTGAAGGGTCAATCTGTGTAGCCTCTGGATCGGCAGTCGATCGTATAACATTTTGGTCCTTTCGACTTGCAATCTGGACAATTGTTAGTATATTTTGAATTGAATGCAAATGATGGCTAGTAATTACCTTTGTCATATAGCCATGTACAGCGTCAAACATGAAAGCAACATCAAGCGCACCAGATCGCAGCCACCTGCGAGCAAGAACCGTTCCAACATGCTGGAGAATATCAGCCTCAAGTTCCGATTTAGAACTGAGGCTTTTGATCCACGCCTTCTGTTCTTCCGCTATGTTCTTCGTCACTGCAGAATCTTGAAGCCATTTCAATGCAATATCCGCAAGTTCATCATTATAAATCCATCGCTCGCGCAGCCAGGGACTGTTTAGCGTCCACCATCGGTCAATCACTTCTTCGTCTGTGAATACCTTGACTAATTGTGGACCCAGAGCAATCTTATGGCGTGGCAATGTCAATGAAGGATCAGCAAGTTTCAGATGATCACCAAAGTAAGCAACTGCATAATCAAGCAGAGGATCCAAATTCGGTGATTCCTTTGAGCAAATCACCTCCAGACATGTGGAAACCATCGCGAGATGTGCCATTTCGGCATTTACTCCGACGCGAGCAGTTTTGCCCTTCAATTTTCGTTGGAAGAAGTCTTCAAATCCGAATTTATCGAATAATTTAGGATCACAGACAGATTCCAGAAAACGACGCACAATCCTCACCTCGGCTTCATTCACATCACCACTGTCGACCAATTCATGCTCGCCATCACCTTGATCAACTTCCGAGTCTCCACGCAGGAGATCGCCGATTGAGTCAGAGACAAGATGAACTTGTGCAGCTCCAATTTGAAGCAGAGAAGAATATTGATCTCTAATCTTCTCCGCCAGAGGTCGTAGAGAAGGCTCACGAGACTTCAGGAAGATAACAACTTCAAGTTCCTCTGGAGTAAGTGGACGAAGTGCGAAAATAGTCCAAGTAAGCAAATCATTCAGATCAGAAATATCCTCCTCGCTTAATGTCTCATTGAGATACTCAATCTTGCGAACAATCGTATCAGATCGATTTTCACCAGAACGAGACAAAATCTCACGGATCTCGCCAGGACGTTGTTTGCCACTGATTTCATCCAGAAGAAGTCCAACATTGACGAAATCGCCATTTGTCTGCTTTGCGAGAACTTCCAGGATTTCACTTCGAAGAGACTTCACCTGTTCAGAATCACCACTCAGAATATCCATCTTGTCCATCCGGTCATCGATGAATTTGTTCATGTCATCGCGGTTTCTGGCAGCCATATCAAGAATTGATATTCCATCCCCCAACTCAGTCTTGATCTTACCCATGACTTCTGTCCGTCCAGTCAGAAGAATGCGAAGGGTAAAACTAGGCCAGCCTTTTGCTTTAGACTGCCAATCGCTCAGAACCTGGACAAACTCTTTGAGATGTTGTTTGTCCACTTGATCCACACCATCAAGTAAAAGAAAGAAGACCGAATCGGACTTGTACGATCTTCCGAAAATCTGATCACAAAGAGGACCAATCTGATTGATACCAGCTGTCTTTACAGCTCCCAAATCCTTGCGATAAACCACGTCGGATTTGGCGATTTGCCATGCAAGAACCTCCAACGCCTTGATGAGCGATGAGTCTTTCTGTTCTTGATCGAAGAAGTAGTAGGCAACAGAGGTACATTTCATATCTTCTCCTCCTTCACTGTATGCTTCTTGCAGGCTCTTCGCGATGGCAGTGAAAAGGAAAGATTTTCCAAAACCCTCATCACCTGCAACACCGAGAATAGAGCATCGAGATCGTTGAGTATCAGCCCAAGCTGAATAAAGTGAATCTTTACGGAGCCATTCCCCACTGCCTGAAATCTGATCATTCAAATGTCGTTTATAAACACCTTGAATGCCTTTGAAAGTCTCGCTGGGAGTATCGAGATTATTATCGATATTGCTGAGAAGCCTCTTCGCCAAATTATCCGCATCTCTCTTCTTCTCAAAGGTGAGAAGTTTATCAACAGACGCGGTAACCTTTCTCGTTCCATCCCGAGTCTCAACAATGACTCTTTCGCTTGTTTTCTGTGACTCAAAGCCTAAAGTCGCCCGCATTTGAGATTCACGTTCAACAAGCGTAGCAAGACGACCCAACTGGCCACTAACACCTTCATCGCTATCGAATGCGAAAACCTTGAGTGCAGTAAGGATTTTATTTCCTTTCATTACTCGGATTGAAAGTGCGCAGATATCGACAAAGCAAACCAGTTCTTCATTGATGATCTTACGCAGCGAGATATCCACTGCTTCAGGGGGTAATCGCATATAGATTTTGCATCGCTCCAGGACATCAGAGATTCGCCGGAAGAGTTCCTCCAAACTGCTGAAAATACGCTTGTATTTAGCTCCAGTCTCGATGAGAAAGGAGATCGCGTTAAAGCAGAGACTACTTGGAGCGAAAACCTGGGAGAGGAAAAACGTCAATTATACTCAATTATGCCATCAATGACCCAAGTACTCCTTGAGTAACTCACCATACTAGCACCCTGAGCAGCAATCCCCCCCAAGACCATAATGAATTTACTCGTTTTAGCAATCACATCTTTCGCAGCCCTGAATCTATTATGTTTCTCATCATCTTCATCTTGCTTCTTCCGAATCTGATCAAGTACTTCATCGACCGAGAACTTCGGAGAAGCAGTAAGATCGATCTTAGCGGTATGCGCGAATGCCTGACATGCTTTATTCCACGCCTCCTGAATATTATAATCGTCTGTAATCTCCACAGCGGACATGTGAACGACTAGAGGGTTCTGTCTGATTTTTCTTTTATTTCCAGCTTTGCTGATCAAGAAATGATTAATTTTTTTTTACTAGCGGGGCAGGGACTATAGAGAGTATTTATTTATTTAATTTGCAAGCTGATCTGGCCCCATTCTCGCCCAGGAAAAGCGGCTGAGGGTTGCAGGGTGTCAGAGAGACGGCACTAAATCGAATGAGTGATAGATGGAGATTTAGGTTCAGTAAGCTCGGAATTGGGGTCTGCTTATTCTGTTTGAGTGGGGGTTTCTTTCGACAGCATTCAAATTGATCTATAAGGTATTATGATTGACGATGGCAATTTTCTCTCCAGTACTATAGTACTATAAACAACTCTGATATAGATGCAGCAGAAGATTGTCTCCGTCTAAAACCTTCATCAATATTGACATAGTAGAAAGAATATTTGTGAAAAAAAAAAAAGACCCGCCACCAATCGCATCTTGCAAACCCCACCAAGAAGGATTCTCCACTCGAACTCGCTAACGATTGGACTGTACGAGCTGCTGTCAGCGGGGATTCCCGTGCAATTTCCGAGAGAAGAAAGTGTACGTTCAGCTGGTCAGATATTCTGAGGTGCATCATGTTTGACAGTTGGCAGTTGTATGTTCAGCTGGAATCTCATGAGAAGTAGAATATAAGGTTGTATTCTATTCAGCTTCCAGTTGATGCCATATTTATACTATTACACTAGTTACGATACACTAGTAGTGTATCGTGCTATATTAACAAGTGGAGCAATGAGATCGCGCCCAACCCATTATTAGTTTCGTTAGTATGTACGAAACATCCGGAGCAAAGTATGCTAGTCTGCACTAGCAAGATTATTGACTAGTCAGCAATCCTGTCTAAACGTATTTATACATGCGAGACTAGTTAACTATAGAAAGTTATAGTGTAATCTCTATCTTTACATAATCGACGTGTTAGAAGATGCGATAAGCTTAAATGCGAAATACCAGCCCTTCCACGCCGATTAAATACCCAGCGTAGTTCATTTCGAGTGCATTTCATCACATAATAATTCAAAGAGAATATAAATTTTATATAAAAGGAAGAGACGAAAAAGAGAAAAGAGAAAAGAAGATAAAAAATGATTGATTGCGGGGGAACTATAGACGAGCATCACGATGACATCACCATTAGATGGGTCCAAAAAGGGTCAAACGAGGGAAGAAAAGGAAGAAAAGAGGAAAGAGAAATAATGAATGACTCAATCAAGAATGAATGAATAAACCAAAAGCATAATCGATAAAGTAGTCGACTAACCCTAAAGAAAGGAGTAGAGTACGTGCGTGCAAAGAACAGCGGTGAAACAAAGACGAAACGCGGGGAAAACCACCAGAGAAGAAACACTCAAGAAGTCGGTGATCGCGGATCCTCATCTTCCTCCAGAATCCCCTGTTCAATCAAATCTTCCGGTTGAGGACGATTCTGAATTTTATGCTCAAGATTATCGGCCAACATATTCTTTTCAAGTTCACGAGCGTGTGCTTGGAGGGCTGGGGCTGCGTTGGTGGCGGGGAGGATATTGCCTTATAGCGAGTTAGTTAATCAACGCGGTTTGTTTCCCATAGACTATGATAAGAGTGGGTGGGTATGGTAAGGTCTATAACGATAGCATACGCTCGATCAGTTCCTCACGATCCGGACGTCTCTCGAGGTTCTTCTTGAGGTTGTCTTGAGCTCGTTGGCGATCGAGGTCCTGGCGAGCTGCTTGGAGGGCTCTGATATAAGTGTAAGTGGTGAGCACCAGCAATTTAGTTGAAAGCAGTCATAGTTCTCACGGTGCGACATTAGTGTCGAGGAGAATATGGCGATCTTTGAGGTCCTGCATGCCGGGGCGTGTTTGGAGATGTTTCTCCAGTGAGTTGCGGCGCTCGTGGGAGGCGGTACTCAATGGGGTTTCGTCAATACTGTCGAAACTGGCCATGGTGAAAGTCAAGTAGACGAATATCTAAGTATATCAGTTGGATGTGAGGTAAAAGGTAAGTTGAAAAGGTGAGTAAAAGAGAAGAAGTCGAAAGTTGAGTTGAAGTGAGGCGGACACGGGACTGTCAGCTGACCCAATCACAATCTACTTTGGCGGATGATTGATATTAATGATCCAATAGTTGAATACTTAATGATGGAGAATGAGTAGAATATCAAATGATGAGTAGATTCAAGATTCAAGATTCACTATCTAAGTGATCCAGGTCAAGGGTTCTTCAAGACCCTCTTCTCAAGGAGATCCTCCACTTCCAACAAGGCCGCCCTCAGTTCCACCTCCAGTCATTCATTCATGCCCAAATCTGCTGACGTTAATCCATGCAGTTCGAGTCATGACGACCGATCATGCGGTTGGAGTCTGGGGTGGGAGACGACTTCGTGCCAGATGCTATGGGGAGAAAATGCACAAGAAGATGCACAGGAGATATGCATAGGGAGTGAGGAAAGAAACACGGCGTGACAACGAGGATGGGGAGAACAAAAGATCTTCGATACTCCATCCATTTCACGATGTCCGTTCTGTTCCAATGGATGCAAATGGTTGTACGAAAAAAATGAAGACCAGAGTCTGTTCAATCTTGACTGAATCAACAGACCCGTCGATGTCTTCTCAAGGAACCCACAATTTGCCCCGTCCTCGTCCATTGCCTCGTGCGGCACCACGACCAGATCCTCCACGACGTCCATTCGCTGGACGGCGAGAGGTTCCTGAGATATTGCGGGCGGCTCCTTGTTGTGTACTCAAATCCACCGTGGGAGTCTTGTTGGGACCAAGCGATCGACTAAATGAGTTCGGGTCGATCGGTTGTGTAGGCACTTCGATCGGAGTATCAGCTATCGTTGTAGTCGCGGTGGAGGTTGTCGGCGCAAGCGCAGGTGCATTCTTCGCAGCCTTGCGAGAATTATTCTTGGATCCACGGTGATTCCCTTTGCCGCGGCCTCCTCCTCCTCCTCCACTACCTGCAGCTGCACCTCCTCCGCGGGGCACAAAGACCAACTCATCTTCATCACTATCCTCCTCATAAGAAAGAAGGGTTTTTGGTTCCGCGGGTTGAGCCTGTGTCTTTTCAACGTATTTACATCGGTTCTTGTATTCGCGCTCTTCGTACTGGATCGCCGTGCGGAGTTGGAGAATATTCTTGACTCCGATCCCGAATTTCTGAGCCCAAACCTGAGTCGCGCGATCATTAGTCACCAAAATGCAGCCTCTAGCAGCGTTTGCAGCATCAGGTTGACCATGCAGACGCCACAAAAGGGCACTCAGCAACGGTCGCAATGTTGGCGGGGCCACCGGAATCGTCGACCCCGATGCTGTGCGCTGATGACCCGATTTTGTCTTGTCTGACTTGGCGGTCCCATTCTCATGCTGAGCGCACTCCGGACTGGTGCGCGAACTGCGGGAGGATGTGCGCGAGCCCGGACCGCTGGGAGATCCGACCGACTCAATCGATGCGGTCTCGGTCTCCCGCTTGAAGTTCAGTTTGCTCAACAGCATCTGAGAAAGATCGGCCGGACCAGAAGTAACATTATTGTCCTGGCGTTCTGGCGCAGTAAAAGAATTCTCCTCTCCGTTCATTGTCTCGATCTCCTCCTCAAACTCGGGTAAAAAGAACTGTTCCGCATCCTCCCAGCGTTCATATTGTTCCATCGGTCCTTGTAGGGTTACGCGGTCGGCAGCGATATGGTCTTTACCGGAAGTGACTCGGTCGAGAAATCGAACGGCTTCCCTCGCATTGATGGCGATTTGCGAACCCGCTCGCTTCAAGGCGTGAAGGCGTTCAAGGGCTAGCGTGGGAACGGAAGTGAATCAGCCGAGTCCAACGTTATCCAAGACGCTGATCGCTGCGCTTAAAACATCGCAGTGAGTAGCAGACATGATGATGTACTTACTGTAAAGAGGAACAATGAGGTCGATAGCCCCGTTGGTGGTCCATTTCTTGATCTCGCTAATATTGGTGGTCAAAGCCGTTTCATCCACGGCGCAATGAAAGACCTTGCGTCCAGTCGACATGGCGGGGTGAAAAAGAGAGGATAAATCGTAGAATATCAGGAACGGGAGAAAAAGGGGACGAGAGAAGAGTAGTAGAGGGCAGTAATGCCCTATACTGAGGGAGTTGGGGAGTTGACAGCCGCAACTAGAGAAGAGTTGAAGGTCAGCAGAGAGCGAAGGAGGTTGGCGTGGAATGTCAATCAATGCTGGGCTGGTTTAAAGTGGGGGCAAAAGTGGCCGTGATTGAAGGAAGTGGAGGATCGAATAGAATAGAATAGACTGACGATGAGAAGCCAAAAAGGAAATCATCAGCATCTGAAGCATCTTCAAATATAAGGAAGTAGAGTAGTGAAGTGAAAGTTGAAGTTGACGAGAACAGAAAAGAAAAAGAAGAGAAGAAAAGAAAAGACGAGGTCGAACTGTGAATATAGTGATGACTAAGCATAATAGCAGGACTTGAATGACTCGTTCTTGGGTGTACTATATGAATATTTATTGATTTGCGAGGATACTATACTATCATTTTCTTATTATTTTTTGTTACTCTTGGTCTTTTGAATGAACTAGATTGTGTGGTGGTGGTGTTCCAAGGGGGAGTCCATACACATGGCAGATGTAGATTGATATACACCACAGCAGGAGACAACAACTTCAACTTCAAGCGTGAACAGTTTAGATATATTACATTATGTTCTATTTATGCTGCCAGTAATACATTGATGCTGGTTAAAAGCATAAGTAAAGTGTATATAGCCACCCTATTAGTGCGTGTATGAATGTATATCTACTTCATCTACTGCTGATAACTATATCAAGTGTCCAGACCACAAGGTCCTCGAGGGATCGGAAGAATTGGAGTAGGATTGGAGGGGTAAACACAGAACGAGGAGAGAAATAGGATATCGTATTAATCGCTGTCTGCTGCTGCTGCTGCTGTTGAAGAGTGATGAGTGAGTAGTAAACAATGCAAATTACCTGCCAACAAGTGCCTCCGTAATATAATAGTTACATCGTTCACCTCAACTCTTCACCTTCTTGATCAATCCATCCGACTCTTTCACTCGTTGTGCCCATTCACTGAGACGATTAGTTAGAATTTGAATCTTAAGACAACCTCGGAGCAGCGGGTTACTCACGTCCAGCTACCATCATATACTCGGCGCAGATTCGCCTGTCCATACTCTGCCTCGCCCAGGGCAGTCTCAATAATGGAAGCCGTGACACCAGTGCCACAAGAGCTAATAATAGTCCGGTTGGGATCCACCTGACGATTTTCAAAGACCTTCCGGAGGTCTTCCGCAGGAAGATAAGTCTTCGTTTCCGGGTCCAGTAACTCCTGAAACGGCAGACTGCGCGAACCCGGTACATGACCCGATGAAAGACCCGGTCGTGGTTCAGGGTCTGTTCCGGCCCATCGACCATAAGATCTCGCGTCCAAAATCTCCACTTCTTCAGCCCCTTCTTTGCCATAATCCATCGCAAGCTCCTTCATCTCACGGAACGAAATCACCAATTTCGAATCATAAGTCGGAACAGAGTACTTGCTCTTCTCAACCGGCGCAGGCTCTCCACTTTCTGTCGGAAATCCCTGCTGAGTCCAGAGACGATAGTTATTCAAGATGTGTACATTAGGGTGACCGAATACCCGCAGGGTCCAGCCCACACGGGGAGCAGAGAAGATTCCCAACTCTGCGGTGTCATACACAACCACCTCATCATCACGACGAATTCCCAACTCACTCATTGCCTCTGCAAACGTCTCACATGTCGGAAGCATATGAGGATAAGGCGAGTCATGGTCCTTGACCGCATCAAGGTCAAAAAAGCGAGATTGTGGGATTCGTGATTGACGGAACGAATCGATTCCCTTCCGACCTTCCGGATCATTCGGCATAAACCAAGCCGCACATAGTGGAATCACCCTGGGAGAAGTAGATATTTTGGTAGGCGGGTTCTTCTTTAACGCTTCATTGAGTTGAGTAGGGGTGACGAGGTATGAGGAGAAAGAAGCGTTACGATGAGACTGACGACCAGCAAAGGCCGAAACAGGGGCAGACATAGAGGAACGAAAAGCACGAGTAGGCTGAACAGCACGAAAAGCCATGGAAGCCATGGTTTCGAGGGGAAGTGGGGAAAAGAATACTATTTAATAGTTTTGTTCTTTTGGAGTGGAGGAGTTGCGTGTTTTTTGGAGGAAGTGCGGAGAAGCTCTCATGTGATGATAAGCGATAACAACATCATCAACAAACACTTCCTCTTCCTCTTCAACACTTTTATCTCCGCTGCTTTCTACTCTCAGTAAGTCGAACAAGCAGAATGAAAGTCACGCTCAAAGAATGGAATGCTATCGCTACATGGCACTGGGATATCCCCGAGGATGAAGTCTGCGGTATCTGTCGCGTCCAATTCGACGGCACTTGTCCCACCTGCAAATTCCCCGGTGACGACTGTTCTCTACGTGAGTGTTGATGATATGTCAATGAAATGACTAAGACTGACTTTTTATGCAGTTCTTGGAAAATGCGGCCATTCATTTCATATGGTGAGACCAACCCCCCATTCTATTGATGGTGGGTGGATTGAGCTGACTCGTTCTCCACTATAGCATTGCCTTTTAACCTGGATCCAACAAGAATCTTCCAAAGGATTATGTCCAATGTGTCGACAGAGTATGTTCATTTTCCTTTCTTCATTATACTGAGTGCTCTATACTGATTCATCCAGAATTCGAATGGAAACAAAGTGAAGAGTGATGGACTACTGCATGCATAATTTGGCGTTGATTGGTGCAAGGATACCCCTTCTTTGTTATTATACTTTTTCCTCTTTGCTCTCTTGCATGCCCAAGGCTATATAACGCATTCCATGTCGGACGATTTTTATAACAACAATGGCGTACTTTCTTCGTTAGGTGGGATTTATCATAATCATCCGAGATCACGCAAACCAGACCGATCCCCACCGAAGTATGAATTATGAATATCAATATCAATACGCAGTTTCCGACATCGGAGACGACTTGATAAACAAACTATATAGATATAGTGTATCTACTTGATAGAGCAATTGCCCTACCAAATGGCGTCACACAACATCCATTGAGAATTCGAGCATCCGTTGGAATATCAAAAAAGAACTCTTTCGGAAAAGTAATATGCAGAAACTTCCCAATAAGCTTACTTCTAGGATTGCTTCTACGCTGCTAAATTAATACGATTCTTTTTTAGGGGTTGGTACTTTTACAAAGTATCCCCATTCGTGCAATATGTCTCGATTGCACGTCAACCAAAACAGCTTGAAGTATTGATGAGTTGTATGAATAACCTGGGGTGGTTCAACTGCGGAAACCAATTGGTTTTGACACCAGCAGTATCATTTGGTTGTCATATTCATTTGCCATTAGCCTCTGTTGTATCTTCAGTGTTATTGCGAGCTGTTCGGTACAGTTCCATGATGCATGTGGCCATAGCAAAAACGATCAGCTCTCATCTTGGGCATTAACCAAGGCTTCTGAGTCGGCTTGGTCTTTTGGAGACCCATTTTCTCCAATAGATGCTCTATTGTCATTGCGGATATCAGAGTGCTCCTGAGACTGAGTGCGGAGACTATATTAGCACACGTTTCTCCACGGCTTTGTCTACCAGCTTACCTCAGTTGAAACATTATCTTCTATGGTCTCAGGCTGTTTCCGGGGTCGCCCAGAACGAGGCACATCAGCAATAAAATGATCAAGGACCTCCAGTGGGCGATGGGATGTATCAAATCCTCGCTGCTTTGCACGTGAATAGAGGGCTTGTACCGTACGAATTGGGATACCAAGCAGTCCGGAGACCTGGGGCATCGTATGGCCTGCAGCGATAAGGGCTATAGCAAGAGCACGTTGATAGGTAGTGGTAGGCATGTCAACGTTGGAAAAGGTGCAGTTACAGCAAAATGAAGATCACAAGGAGTTGAATATGATCAAGAAAATTAGAAAAGTGATATTCATGGAGTTGGTTCTGCGAACTGCCCTAGTAATTTACTTTGTAGGTCTTTGCGCAACGACTTTTATCCCACAAGATACAAATACTAGCGGTGTCAAAAAAATCACAAAATCACGAATTATTTCAAAGTATGCAAATGTTTAAAAGAAGAAGAGGGCAGAATGTGCTGATTAGGCGGTAAGAATTCAATATTATACGTCTTCTCTGAGATTTTAACATTTGCTCTCCTGATTCGTGCTTTAACCCAGACTTTGACACATCCCTTTCAACACCACAATTCAATTATACCAGCCTGGCCATCAGAGCATCAATTGAAGTCATTTGGCTAATAAATTTGTCGGACTTCGGGCTTCGGGTTGCGGATTTACATCAACAACCAGAAGTCTAGCCAAGACAGAGCCTCGTCCAAGCCAATATCTAAATAGTGCCGATGTCCACTTCAAACTGCTGAACTCCCCAATTCAATTCAACACAATCACAAATCCATTGCTCAAATCTCTTTCAACCTCCTCATTACCCAAAATGCCTCGAATTGGGTCTATTCTTATTACTTTGGTAGGCCTAACAACTGCAATCGGTTGCTACATCGCCGACTGGAATGAAACCCATATCCACAACGATCGATGGCCACCCCATGCAAAGTTTCATAATGGTCAAACAATGTCCATGGGGATGGCTCTCGGTCTGACAACTCTCTACTATCTCCACCGTCCTGCAGCTAGTGCACAGATCAAGAGTCATTATCTGAGCACTTCGGCCTGGATTGGCAGTCTTTATTGGATTACTCAGATCAGCGCCTTTTTCTATCCTGGTTCATTGCCGGCGGACCCTGAATTTGGGAAAGGTGGAGAGCAAGTGTATATTTGTGGTACTATGTTCCTTTTCCTCGGGGTTGGTCTTTGGCTTGAGAAACGTCATCTGCGTTCCTTTGAGAGTCTACATCCTGTGTCTCATAAAATCAAATGATACCACCGAATGAAAATAAATCTTGGCACCTTGGCTTGGCCCTGATTCGAATCAAATTAGAGTCATACGAAGTGGTCATAGTCTGACAATTGCCGATCTTCATTGGACAGGTCGTACCAGAATGAAAGGGTACAAATTAACCGTGAGGTTCAACTATTATTTAAGAATTTATTGAAATGACTCCTTTTTTGGTCACAGCGCTTTCCTCCAGGACAAATGTAAGCTATGGACAAGCTGTGCGTTATTTACAGAGGAGAACCTCCAAGCGAGATTCAATCGAACAAGCATTAGAGGTCTTTTCGCTCCTTGAGATGAATCTGGCTAAGAAAAAATACAGATCTAAGAACATGCTATACCTTTGCCTTGAAAACCACCCCTGTCTTCGCAATTCTCGCCGCCAAAGCCATGATGGCGCCAAGTAGAATTGATGATCCCGCAAACATTTGAGCCCCTAGATAGCTGCCATCACCTCTTCTGATCAAGGCTCCACATATGGCCGGTCCAGTAAGATTTGCAAAGCTCACAAACCCGAGAATCATTCCCACTCGAGTTCCTGTTCTATTTGGATGAGGTGTCATGGTGGTCGCAACAGCAGGGAACAGGGCTTGCAGTGAAGCTGCAAGGAATCCATACACAACGGCAAATGCAAATAATCCACCAGTAGAGTTGATCGCTGCCCAAACGTATACGAGCAAGCTTGCTGCAAAGCTCATGGGGATCAAAACGTTTAACGGGCCTGTCCATAGATCTGCGACGATAGGTAGCGCACCACGTCCAACCACACCAACGCCATTAAGAACCATCAACAGATAGATTGGTTCCGACATGCCGACCTGATCCCGGGCAAAGGTACCCAGATAGAAGAATGCAAAATATAGTCCCCAAAAATTCAGGAACATGCTCAACGAGAAAAAGATAAAAGGCGTCTCGGAAAATGCCGAGGTATCTATCCAGGGACCGCTCTTTCGGGGTGGTAGGCGTGGCTTGAACCATATTAGACATGGGATATAAGTTCCGAGCAGAATAAATCCCATGGCTCTCAAAGCCCATGGAAATCCAACACCATCCTTGAAAATCAACCAATTGATCAAAACTGGATATACAAGTCCACCAACTGCCGCACCAGCAGCTGCCAGTCCAACAGTGAAAGCTCGTTTCTTCTTAAAGTATTGAGAAAGAACTGCCAAAGCCGGACAGAAAGTAAAGCCATTTCCAATTCCCAGACAAACCGCCTGCGCAAGGAAAATCTGCCAATATTTCGTGGCCAAAGATGTCATAAAAAGTCCCAAGACTTGAAGCAAAACACCAAAGGAGAAGATGGCTCGAAAGTGTCCACCATCAGTAAGTCGTCCTGCGACTACACCAACAAGGAAAAGAAGAAAAACCTGCACACTTCCGATCCATGATACTGTCGATTCCGACTGGCCTAGAGTTTGTGTGTAATATTGTTGGAAGATTCCGTAGCCATTGGCAACACCCCAAGTATTGAAAAAGACGATATGTGTGAGAACAACTTGAACCCACGCTATGAGACCTCCATCGGGGACATGATCAGGCTGAGCAGTTGTACCTTTCAAGGTTGTATCGGCTCTGTATTCCAGGTCACTCTTCTCTGAGTCGCGGTCGAGTTGTCGGTCGAGCGACATCGCTGCGGGAGATCGAAACAAATTCAAACCCAGTTGTAGTTCTTTTGTAAGGATATTTCGGGATATATATTGAGTGGCTTAGTTCGCGAAAGACAGAATTCAGCAGCCTAAGAGAAAAATTGAGTCATTGCATGCACATACTTAATTAAATCTGGGGAATTGCCGTAAAATTGCCGCAATTCCCGCAATTGCCGTCTGTTTGGGGCCAGTAGTATTCAAGTGAGTCCCACCAGGATCCCCGTGGGGTTTTCATTTTTTTTTCCATTCTATATCCATCGTGCACTATTTTGATGGCTCCTGGCAATTGGATCTTCTGAGCTGCAGTAGAGATGGAATCTCCTTGGGATGGTTTGATATCTCCGAGTGTCTTCCGCGAATGGCACATCATCTTCCAAGCGTCAAGACTAGGTAGTACTAGTGGAAGGTATATATTTCAATGAGAAATATTATATAAAACTGATTCTGTCCATAGAATTATGACATATGATTCGTAGGAAATCATGCTCGTGAACTTGAAGTGCCTATCACCAGCATGATTTCCTACGAATCATATACAAGTTGTAGCCTTTAAGGATTACGACCCCTGATGAACTGCTCTAGTACGGCTTGTTGCCAGTATCGCCCGAATTTATCACTATTTATGAACTTCTAAATTGAGCTACATTGGGCTCCTATTTATCAATAATAGACTGTGCAGAACAATATCGGGGACGATGATATCCCAACAACATTACGCGAATACTGAGAATTACAATCTACAATCAAATTGAGCATCATTCGATACTAACAAAGCATGAATGCATTTCCAACACACTATCTAAATTCTGACACTGTAAGAAATATACTGCATATGCTCAAGAGCCTCAACAAGACATTCCAGGATCGCCTAGGATATCTGCAGCATTCTACTCGACCTAAAGCCCAGGAGAGTCCTCTTACTTCTAACAGTAGGAATACCAGAGGCCGCAGAATTGTTGAAGCACATTGATGCCAAGTGACCCGAATAAGTCGCTACATCTAAAACAAAGTAAAGGCTTAGCCGGGCTTCGAGAATAGCTTGAGCTCGTCATAATAATCTTCATCCGGACTGCCGTCCTCATTGTAGGCCATCAACCGGACGACACCACCAACTCGAATATCCCCATTGGAATCCTCACTCTGGCATTCGTCACGAAGGGGCTCGAGGTACCAGGGAATCGTTTTATAGGCTATGCCGCCGCAGCCACCCCCAGCACAAGGCATGCCACCAGGGTCACCAGAGCACTATATTTCAACATATCAGCAAATAGTAAGAGACAGCATTATCATTTCCGTGTTGGGTAAGATGACTGACTCTCATTCCATTACCACAAACCATGAAGGCCGCGCCACCCTCTCCAGAGAAGTCGGTGATGGTCTCTCCACAACCATTGGTAGCAACATTGCAGGTAGAGTCGCCCTTTGCGGCATCTTTCAAGTTGTCAATCATCTCGTTGACATTGTGCAAGTAAGGGCTTGCATCGCTTGTCTCGCAGACATTTTTGACATTATCGCTGCTAGTGTCGGCGAATGCGAGTGCAGCAAAGGCCACAGACAGGAGGCCGACTGAGGCTTTCATCGTGAAACACAGAGTTGAAGAAGAAATCTGGAATTGAATGATTCTGTGTGCTTACAGGAGACAATGGAAGCGAATACTAACAGCCCTTTTGTACCTTGAATCTCCATGACAAATGTCATCCAGGGATGGTAGACCGTCTCCCGCAGTGTTTACTTCGAATTCTGTATACAACATGGGGGCTGAAGAGAGAACAATGACTAGCCACAGGCGAATCGAAACTGGGCTGGACTTTGATAGATATGTTGGTGACATCACTTTCTTTGCATTTACGCGGTTCATAGGTTCACTAGAGCTTGGCAGCAGAGATCTTTAATTTTTCCGATGTAGGTTGCGCTTGGGGGCTAAGCTTGGCACTTGGCATATCCCTAGGCATTGGGGGCATTTATCTGAAGATTATCATGGGGATACTACCCCTAGCAAAGTATGTTAACCTGAATATTGCTGACAGCGCTTATTATTCTCTATTCATGAAGTGGTGGTTGTAGTTGTAGTGCTGTAAATGTTATCAACTAGATGACAACCCGAAGTTGATGAAGTCTCAACTGAAGAGGCTGGAAACTAACAATTATTTCAGTGTTATTCCTTTGATACCATAATCTCAGCGATCCTTCAGCTCAGTCCGTTCCCTGGAGGAATTAAAGAAATGAAATCGATTGATGAGGAAGCCTGCTTTGCACGGCTCCACATGCATGTCTGCCCTATGGCATTAACTCCTGGGCTTGTGGGCGGGTGATCCTTCTCTATAGTACTATTACGTTAGTTTACTAGTGAGATCGCTAGAAGAGCCTGCAATTGCCCAGGCGGACTCGGAAAAGGAATCTTCGTGACTCCACTGTTTATGCTGTTAGCGTCGATAATTTATAGACTGCCAAGATGTATACCTGGGAAGCCATTCACCAATGATCTTATTGGTTGGAATCGAGTGAAAGTAATAAATGCGTCAAGTTAACCCCCGACTTTCAAGAAACAAATGAGCACAGAGGAAGTAGACCCATCTGGCGTGTTGTTGTATGGATATAGACAAAGATAGGAGATCTCAAACGGCTGTTAATAGAGTAAGCAGTATCTGAAAAAAAGCTCTTTTTGGACTTCTACCAGAAAACTGGGCAGTCGACATTATGTATGTAGTTTGTCATCCGGATACACAGATCAAAGACGAACTTGGTGGATCGGGCGAAATCATGCTACCCCAGTCACGGTGGGACACCTTATAAATCCGAGATATATCCTGGGCCACCTCAAGCCAGGGTCTTAATCCCAAAAAGGATGCATACTCGTGCGAATATTGACCAGATTATGGATCAATCTTGGTAAATTGATATCACACCACAAGCTATTGATCACTGACCATGTAGTGCGCAAGATACGGACAGTAAACAGTGTCATTATTAGATTGTCCTGTCAGACATTTCTATAAAGATGTACATATCAGCCCCTGCAGGAGTCTCTTGGATTTGCCTGGTCTGCCTTGTCTTGGCTGAAATTAAAGGATTTCACCTGCAGACTGGCATGTTTACTTGGCGAGGATAACCATAGTACAGTTGACTGTACTATGGTTATCCTCACCGCCTTGATCTGCCAGAATCACGTGGCAACGATAAGGTCTCACGTGGCGATAAGAGCTCCATGAGGAGAAACGCCCGCGAAGCCCCGATTTTCCACGATCGACGATGCTGCGGAGATGTCCGACAAGCTGAAACCGTCACATACCACACCAGCTTCGGGAGAGGTTTCGGGGGCTTTTGAAAAGTCGATTCCAAATCGACCAGGTCCCACCTCCCGCCCAAGCTATGGCTCAAACAAAGAAACAGAGCCGGAGCAACAGCACCAGCAACAGCCAACCATAGAATCTCCGGCGTACGAAGGAGCTGGTGAAGGACACGAGGACTTTCTACGTGGAGATGAACATGCAGAGCCAGAACAAAGTGCACCTAATCCACCATTTCAGCCGTTCTTCACTATCATCGAAGACGCCCATAGCTCCGTCTTCCACCATCCAACAGTACACTATATCTTCTCGGATGACGACACAGACATCATCAAAGAAGCTGGGTATCGGAGTCTTGAAACTCAGGGGATTACCATACCACCAGAGAAGAATGATGAAGAACTCGAAGACGATCACGAACACGATGACGAAGCCGAACACGACCCGAACGAAGACAAATCCATTCTTCCCCCAACAATCCCAGGCGTACGAACACATTATTTGATAGTGGACGTTGAACCAAGCTCCACAACAACCGATCAAATAACAACACCCGAAGCTAAAAATCTTAGTACATCTCCTGCCGGACCAGGAGCTCTGACAAACCCAATTTCCCCAATATCGGCGAACCCAGGCGCTGGACCGCACTCTACCGTACCTGCAACTCCCCAGGTTGAATACCGCGTAACCTCCGCAAAGAGTTTCTCTCCTAGCTGGCAGATCCTCAACGCAGACCTTGTCCCAGCACCTACGTTCGACAGCCAGGATCCAAATGAAGGCCCGTCTCACGGTATGATGCTAAATATCCGCGGAACAGGAGGTAAGGCAAAGGAGGTGCAGGGCAAGGACGATGGACTAGAAGTATTGATGGAAAGATTCGAGAAACAAATGGGAGAACTGCAAACTATCATCGACTTATCTAAGGTGGAGAAAGAGGGTACGGTGAATGAGCAGGCTGGTGAGCATGAACATGACAATGAGATTGAAGGAGATATTCCCCTGGCTGGACCTTCTTGATGTATGGTTTCTATGTTGGCTTAACTTTTTCGGGAAGAATTTATTGACTGATTGTTTGATTGTTTTTACGGCGACTGACCTGCCGCATCTCCGAGCATGGCGTTGGCGAATTCTTTTTGGACAGAAATACCACAACTTGGAGTTTTTTGGCTTGCTATATCAAACATCTTCACTCTCATCCAAGTATGCGTATCATATTTCCTTTCAGGTGACAGATCTCAATCTCTCACTAGTATTAACGAAGCATATGGACATTCCCAAGACTGTCCGATAGTTCAAGTATCAAAAGTAGTACGCTGTGAGTAGAGCTAAATCAATCTATCGTATCCACCTAGAGATTGTTCCCCCAAACAAGTGGGAAAATTCACATCCAAGAAGTTCCCAAAAAAGGTTTCAAATGATTCTTCCCCTAAAGCAGACAGATCATGGTTCTCGAAAAGATGGTCCAAGTCAGATGAAAATGCAGCCCCATTGATTGTGTCCTCTGGGGTATTGAGGCTATCTTGGATGGCTGGTTGATTGTCAAAGTCGTTCAAGTTTGGTAATGAAGCGGCATCATCCATGCTAGAAACATTGATGTTGCGAATAGCAGACCTGATCTTGTGCCTTTCATCCAGATGATTGATAGGCAATGGAGGTCCAGATTTGTCCTGAATCACAGCCCGTGGATTATTCTCCAAAGCGTACTTCCCCAGACGTACCATGACCGCAGCCTGCCACCAAGTGGCGCAGAGTGGCTTAAGACTTTGATGGAATATCAACAGATTCTCCCTGGCCAATACTTTGTGACTTGATAATTTTGCCCTCTGAAGCTGCCTGTAAGTGATGGAAAAGGCAAGAGAGAGTGTATATGCAGATACTGGGATAGGAGTGAGGTCCCTGATATCTTTTCTTCTGCAGATCGCTGCGAGGGCGAGAATGGCCTGGCTCTGGTGGAGATTCGAAATCCTTGAAGGCTGCCGACCTTGTAGTTCCGTTGAATATGTACCAAGAATAATCGTAGCATGATGATACATCTCACACGATTCTATACTGGCTGATTAGTATATCATTATAACGAGTCAGAGGCAGAGTGATACCAACCTAGCAATTGCGGTTCTATATCCCATGCCTCAGCAGTATCAACGAATTCCTCGAATAGAGACAAATCAGGAAATTGATCCCGTGTCCCCTCTAGCCTTGGTCTGTAGGTGCTAATGACACGCCCCAGTTGATCTGCAATCAGAAGCCATATACGGAAGGGCGGCTCGAATAACGGAAGCACATCAGTCACTTTTTGTCCATGATCATAGTCGTGGATCAAGACTGGTCTCCCATCGACCACTGAGTTCCATTTATCAAGGCTCCATAGACACCAAAACAGAGACTTTGCCTTCAATGATGACTCGCTGTCCGGCCCCCGTAAATGTAAGCCGATAGATTGGGCATGATGAACGGCTTGAGCCAATGTGAGAGAACTATCCTCTGGTCCATTTGGCCCCCATTCGTGGAGGGAGAGGATTGCAAGTATTCGGATAATGAGAACTCTGTTTCCATCTCTTTTATTTGGCATATTCTGTTGTGCATCTTTATACAGTTGTTGGCCAAACTTTTCAACTGGTAGCAACGTGGGATTCGAACCCAAGAACAGAAAGGGTGCCGCACTTCGATCTTTTGCTGCGACAAGACAGATGGATTGAAGAAGTGGAAGAGGTAACTCCCCATTTTCGAATTGACTGCGAGTATCCTCTTCGTCCACTAATGGTAAAAGCGGGTGTATGCGAGAAAAGAAGATCTCCATCAAAACGACCTGGCTTTGTCTCGGAGGCAAAAGTGCAGAGTCATTGTTGTTCCTCTCGTAGACAGTCACACTTTGTGATCCAATTTGCCTAGATGTAATACCTTCTTCGGATGACCAGGCACCTAATTCTCCTTTACCAGATTGGCTCCTAAGCAGTCTAGGCTGCGGACGCTCTGGGTCATTCTGCAGAGCCACTAGGGGGTTCGTGTCACACAAGAAGCGAGGAATATCCAACTCTCGCCTGATACGGTCACCAAGACTTGGAGTAGTCGGCAAGCCGGTTACATTTGGAGGTGTTTGTTCTTCAACCTGTCGGGATGCCGATGAACTGCGCTCAGCTAAATCCTCCGACGTGGCCGGGGTCGTAGTTTGCAAAGCATCACCAGCAGATATCCCATTTATCTGTTCCGACAAATTTGGCGAGCTCAAACATTGTCTTTTCCTATCTGAACCAGCAGAATCATTATGAAAGCATCGCTTCTAAGACGAGATATTAGTATATTGCTTGTCGCCACTACCTCGGGGTCTAATTGTATTTGGCCATACTTTTCTCTGACGACACGGCGTACAAGCCCGACGAGGTCTTTTCACATTTTGACCATCCTGTCCAACTAAAAATGTTAATTCCATTGCACCAAATGAGATTCTGATCTGCTTTGAAGTTGCACAGTTGGAGACAAGTCCACTTTGTCGCGGAGTTTCGCAGCAAAAAAGGAAAGTCGCCGCTTCGGCGGGTTTCCCAAAGAGGAAGTTCGCCCAGAAAGGCAAGTCGGCCAGCACTTTTTGATATTTCCAATGTGCGAATCTTTCAGGCTTCAAAATGTATGAAATCAGTGGCAACGCGGTAAAAGACATCATGATGGACATTTTAGCATGCTAAAAACTGAATATCAGACTGAATCAGTCGGAGTTTGTCACATGGGTTTATTCGTTGTTAGTGCGAGCGATCTATACGTTCACCACCCAGACATCTATTGGCATGTACAAGTGCGCAATATCTCATATTTTATGGAATTCATCTTAACTGATGCTCTTGAGGCTATTCCTAATTGTGAATTCTGGCTCCCAAGACACTGCCAAGATCTAAATCGCCGGTTCAGCCCGAGGATCAGCCGTGACGACGTCAACTGAGCTGTAAGCCCCGATACAGATCAGGAAGGATACCGCAATACACGCCATAGTGATTTTATATTTAAAGAAAAGGAAGCTTGCTCAAGAGGACTCTCTCTCTACGTCAAGCTACATGAACAAGCTAGTATCGTTGTTCCAAAATGTTTAACCAGAGCTGGGAAACTTACGATTTAAAGTATGTGATAACGTTGCCCTTGCATTGTCTAACCCGGAATAATCTAACATTACCATCTAGACTCGACCAATCATGCATTTTTCTCCGCGATTCAAGTCCAAAATGCATCAATGGAACATTCCACCTGAATTTACCTCATAAAAGCTCATTCAAATGTATCAAAGTGCAGCTGCTAGGGCTACTGAAGATGTACGATTTGAATCAATCCTCTACTAATTTACCTACTTCCAGGTAACTAACTACTCGGCAGCCCTCGAGACGAGTTCCTCATGCAAAATGGCCGTGAATATATAACCTCCATCTCAGAACAACCAATCGGCTCATCTAAAAAGCTGAACTCCTTCCAACTTCCCGCAGGAGACTACGAATTCCCCTTCAGTATCCCTCTTTCCGGACAAATGTTGGAGACAATCACTGGTCTACAACACTCATACCACACATATCACGTTCAAGCCATTATCGAGCGAAGATTCAGAAGTAACTCGATAATCTCTCGAGACCTTCGCATCTACCAATCCCCTGATCCATGGGCTGATCATCAAATGTCCTTCATTTCTACGGTCCGTTCCCTCTCTCAAGCTAGCATGGACAGTTCTAACAGATCTCTGCATCCATATAGACCATCGAAAGGCAATCAGACCAAGAAATCCAATACTGCATCACAATTCCCGACTCTAATATCCCCTTCGGAAGCAAATTCCCCGTGAAATGCTTCTTCTCGCCTCTAACAAAGAACCTAAAACCCAACACCATCACATTGTCCGTCTTAGAAAAACACAATATCCGAGTAGACGCAACGGCAGCTGAATCGGCAATGCACAATATTCTCACAGTAACAACATCCCGCAATTCGACAATCTTCGAATCCGAACACAACATCGTCGAAGCATCAGTCGCGGAGGGAGACGATGATAATCGAGCTGCAGAATGGAATCTCGATCTTCCGGTACAACTGCCAGCAGGTTTTGACCTTGCCTCACAGTCTATTTCAACGAGAGTTATTAAAATATCTCACGAACTTGTCATGAAAGCACATTTCGAAAATACCGAGACAGGTACACCAATAAATGTAAGTTATCGAATTCACCTTTGACTTTCCATTGAAAGAAGAGAATCAGCGACCAACTGACGAATTTTAGATTGATGAGACGATCCCTTTGTCAATTTATATGACACCTGCAGTCATTGGAGACGATGGAGCAATCCACGGGCAGGATATCGAATGCTTCCAAGAGAATGAAAATGCACCACCTGCTTACGGCCAGCATAAGTGTGATGCGATTCCACCAGACTGGGAAGAATCGACACAACTCAGTGGTGAGACTTTGCGAATGGAAGATCAGCAAGAACTATACCAGAGGGGGGCTGCAAGCGGGTGTATTCCCATCGCTGGGGTATCGTTGGAAAGTCAACCTCCAGCTTATCAATTCTGCTCTACTTGAACTGGTAAGCCGCGAGGACTGGTGATAATAGTTAAATGGATATAGCAGGATGAAAATGTATTATTATGAAGTAAGACCATCTACCATAAGCCTGAATGGCAATCCCGAGTTTTCTCAAGCCGAACTCCGGTCCAGGGAACTCCAAATGATTAGGGTATCAAGTTGTCACACGAAGAGAAACAAAGTAAAGTGAAATGAATGCAAAGGGGGATATAGACTCTTCTAGTGCGAGCCATTTCTGTAGTTTCTTCGACCAGCAATCCCAGATGGAGGCACATTCTCTCGGCCCTCCATCATGCCTGCCATTTTCTTTGAGAGCATTTTGTGCGGAAGTTTACTCTCGACAGGGGCACTGGTGGTGTTTGAAGATGAGCGACGTTTTTTCAGCGGTGGCTCTGAATCTTCCTTCTCGGGTGTCTCGTCCAATTCCACAGAGGCGTTTTGGGCAGGTGTTTCGGGTTTCCCAGAAGAGTCACCCTCCTCTTCACACCCGACTTGTCTGGCGACGTTTAAATCGACTTCTCTAAGGCCAGTGTTGGAAGGTGGGTTGAGAGATGGGGGAGGAGGCTGAGTTCCTACCTCTTCCGCGGCATCGCTATAGACGTAAGATGGTTTGGCGGGCGAGGATTCAGGAGAGCTTGCTATGGGGGGTTGCTCAACTTCTTCATTGAAAGGCAAGGCGGTAAATTGTTTGGATGTGCGGTGGCGAGAACGAAGTCCGTCATGGGGTTCCGTGCGTGGTAAGGTAGAAGGGTAATCATAACGACGTTTTTGAGGAGTCACACCCGTTGGCAAATACTCCTGCATGGGATGACTCTGCAAGTTCTCTCGCAATTCATTGAGAGGCTGGCGAACCTCCTCCTGCAAAGGTGCGGTTGTCTGCTGCAGTTCATTTGTGTGTACATTCATGTCTTCTTGGAGACTCTCGACACTTTCATTGAAGCCGTTTAGTTTGCCATCAACGGCAGAACGTGATTCATGAACGTTGTTGGCAATGGCATCCAAGCTAGCCAGTTGTGCCTCATGGAAACGGCCATTGTGAGACCGAGCCTTGGCAACAAAGTCATCAAGGGCTTCCATCTGAGTGCTCATGTCACTCATTTGAGCATCAACGATACGAACAGTCTCCTGGTGCACCGACTCTGTCGCCCTCTGGATTGAGGCATTTCGTTGATCGAAGGTCTAATGTGGTCAGCATATTATTCAATCAAATAAGCAAGAGATATGCTTACCTCCCAGTCATTTTGCATTTTCGTCTTAATGTCATCGCGAGAAGCATTGACATCCTTTGCAAATTGCTCCTCCTTGAAGATCCACTCGTCAACACTGCGGTCATACTGTGCTGTGGCATGCTCGAGAGAGTCCCCTGAGGTCGTCAACTCAGTTCGCACTGTGTCGAACTTGCCCTTGAGGCGATTGGATTGCTTTTGGCTAGACTCGTCCAACAGATGTCTGATTTGAGCCATAAGGTTTTCCCGTTCAGCTTGCGCGGTCGCATGTTCTTCCTCAATGGCATGAGCGATATTTGATGAAGCCTTGCGGTTTGCTTCCACGGACTGGCGATTAGCCTGCTGGAGCTCAAGGCGTAATTTATTGATCTCGGATTTTTGTTGATCAATATGCGAGGTCATGTTTTCGAACATGCCTTTCAGGTCTTTACCAAGCTCACTATAGGACGAATGAAGCTCAGAGTGAAACTCGCTGAACTCGCCAATGACTTCTTTCGAGATCCTCGCAGCGGCAGCAGAGAGACCATTGAGTCCTTCCCCAACCTTCTTCTTGACATCCTCACGAAGAACTTTGATCTCCTCGAGTACATCATTCATTTCGTCGTGTGCACTCGACGTCTGTGTCTTTGCCTGTGCCTCAACCTTGTCAAAAGAAGCACCAAACTCCTGGAGTTGAGAGCGTGTTAACTCGACGTTGCTCAGTTCGCCTTTGACAAACTGGTTGATTCTAGTTGAGAAGTTTTCCAAAAGTTCGCTGTGTCGTGTCTGGAAATCCTCCATGCGAGTATCGATTTGCTCGGTCACAGTGGAAACTTCGCCCGTGGAGGCCTGCCAAACTTGACGGTTATCGCTTTCAAGATTGTCTTTGCGATCCAGCTTCGCGTGGAGTCCATTCACATCTGCCACTGTATGGTCAAGTGTAGTCAGAATTTCGGCGCCAATTTCACGCAGCCTTGATTCGGTTTCCTGGTGAGCTTTGCGCACAGCAGTCTCCTCGTCTAACTTTTCTGAGGTGTCCTTCAGGTTCACTTCTGTGTGCTCTAGGTCAGCTCTTGTGCTGCGGAGTCTGCCAAGGGTTGCCTCGTTGTCCTGCTTCAGGGTGTTGAAGTTGCTGGTCAGAGTAAACAGCTCCTGAACCTTGTGGCGGAGACTAGACTCCATCGATTCGATTTTGGCTCGTTGTTCTTCGTTCACGATCCGTCGTGATTCACTTTCCATTGTCATCTCCTCATACGCCTCAGGTGTCATATAAACACCATTGCGATGACGGGTAGCAATAAGCTCGCTCTTGAGCCTCTCAATCTCCATGCCAATGTCCCGGAGAAGTTTGTTCTTAGATATGATAGAATTGATCTGGGGTTTATTGCGGATGTTCTTCGCGCGGAAAGCATAGTCCAAAGTTGAAATGGTTTCCTCCAGGTTGCTCTTCGAGGGCGATACAGTAGCAATAATGCAAGTCTTTGTGCGGCCACCAAGCGAGTCTTGCAGCAAGCGAGTTAGCTTTGACTCGCGATAGGGGATGTGAGAGCCCTTGTCAACCAAGGCGTTGATCACACGACCCAACGTCAACAAACTCTTGTTGATCAATCCAGCCTCTGCTGCTCGCTTATTCTCGGCGCCACTTCGCCCGATGTTCTCGCTTCCAGCCAGATCGACCAGGTTGAGCTTGCCAGAGCTAATATAATCCTCGCCTGACTCTGTCGTGCGCTTTGTCAGGACTGTGATGGTGAAGATGGTATGACTGCGTGAACTGAGGTCGTTGCATTTAGTCGCGGCCACTTGGCGCTTGTGGCTACCGAGCTGCAGAAGCTTGATACCACTTGAAGCAGAGTCAATATAGGTCTCCTCCATTCCCTGTACCACGGTCGCAGCATGGCCCTTCTTTTCATTCTCAAAAATCTTCAGTTTTGTGTTCTCCTCGGCGGACAGAAGATCACGAAGGTCCTCGTTATATAATTCAATGAAGGAGCATTTGACCGTGCTTTCGGTATCCTCGAGCTTGTGGAAAAGCGAATAGAGCGTACGCGGGATAATACCAGCATCATCGGACAAGATACCAAGCGTATCCGTCATATCTCCTGACATGGTATATGTTTTTCCCGTTCCCGTTTGACCGTATGCGAAGATAGTACAGTTGAAGCCAGCAAGCATCTGTATAAAGCGTCAGTACTCCGTTGTTTATTCAAGATCCAAAAGCAAATGAGAACCATTCTAAGGGATGGCATACCTCGTGAACAATCGGCAGTACAGTATCTTCAAATACCCTTGTTTGATCGGCGGCTGGAGAAAACACCTTATCAAAAGCATATGTTTTATTCGAGAGCGCATTTGGTCCCATCGACAAATCGACCGTTTTGCCATTAACACCCTCGGGAGTCGACAGGACGACTCCACTGTTTTCCTTAACTTCGCGCTCATTGCGCCCGCGACATCGTACTACCACATGAATACTAGTATCTTCGTTGATTTCCCGCTCATAATCCCTTTCCTTCCTCTTCCCAGCAGTATTCGACGCTTGATCGGGGCTTGGTTTCGTAACTCGTGTATTTGAAGGTGCGGAAATCGCAGTCTTTGTTGATACTGCAGGTGAAGCATGTCGCTCTGGAACTGCGGAACCTGCTCGTCGCGTAGGTGGTCGTAAATTTGATCTTCTTGCGGGAATCGCAGAAGCGGGCCGAGCTGGGCCGACCATGATGAAGTTACTTTTTTCCCAGAAACTAACCCTCACTAAATGCGTTGGTAAGAAACTGCAAAGATGGGCCTGCGTGCATATGAGACGAGGTGAGGTCGGTGGATCCTTTCGGGCAAAACATAAACAAAGGTCACGTGGTCTGGTCACGCCCCCCGCCCATGTGATCACATGATCCCCGCGTCATTCCCCTCTTCGACTTGCCAAACTACGAAAAGGTGCACTTTGTTTCTCTTTGATTGATTCTTTTCGTTTTTTTCCGACGGATGGTGAGTTTCGAAATTATTAATCTGGCATCATGACTGCCAGGTCGACTCCAGTTCAGATATTTCCGGGCAAAGGCCTGGGTTTTATTAGTATGTTCCTGATGATCTGCAACGTGGGGAGGGGATGGCATGCAACAAGCTAACAGTGATATATAGCTCTCGGTGCTTCTCTACATAATGTGTTGACTCGAGTCAAATCACATCCTCAGACTTATCCCGCGATCGATCTTGCTTACTCTTCTACGGATCCCTTGCGAAATCCGGTAGTTCTACAGTTACCGTCAAATGGACTTCGTCTTCGGTTCGATGGCCCAGATCAGCGACTACGACTGATCGAGGTGCTAGATTTCTCGCGAGTAAACTTGGTGTATAAGAATCAGGATATTATGAAAGGTGGCAAGTCAACGGAGCAGCCGACATCTTCCCAAGGGCCCAGCTTCCGACATGTCTACAATAGACTCTTTGGTCCATCTTACCCCGGTGAATATATATCTCCGACAGATAAGGCACCTTATGGCACATATGTGCTCTCGTATCCTGGTGTTGCCTTTTCATTTCCGCTGCAACACTCGGCTTGGTCCGAACAATGTGATTTCGTAGCATTACTTTCATCATCGGCAGCACAGCCAGCAACATCCATGGCGATCTTCCAAGGGTCCTCATGGCCCGAGGTCAGTGCAAAGCTGTTCACGCAACCACCTCAATACCCACGCGCATCAGCAGTGGTCAGCAAAACCCGGGATTCCTTTGCCGATGAAATCGAAGAATTTCATATTCTCGGTGCTGGGAAACTTGAAGTATCCCGACGAACGGGTCCCCCGGTATCTATCCATCTCGGAGAGACTACTCCGCAAGATTTGATTGCCGAATTTGGGCCTCCAGACGCTATCTATCGTAAACATGATCGCCGCATATCTATTCATCGTGCTACGGGTACCGCCGGCGCAGATCTATTAAATCCAAGCCTTTCACCAGGGAGAGGACTCGACTTACCAGATACTGATCATTCTTCCAGCAATAGCATCACAGATGATTCTGACGAAGAGGCATCGGCAGGACAAGTGAGCGACCCAAGTTCAATGCCCGCCGAAAGCTTCTTCAACTATTTCCATCATGGATTCGATGCATTCATATCGCACCCTTCTACGCCTGGCCCTGCTTTCCCGGCATCGGGATTACCAGACCCCACGGCACCATCTGTTCCCTCGTCCCAGTTGGTCGTCACAAAGATCATTTTGCACGGGAATGTACCTGGATCGTACCCATTTAACCGACATCGTCGCAGCCGATGGACGATCCATCTGGATCCCAACAGCGATGGACTTAATGCCGAGTCATCGTATGATGAGATCGCCGAGCGACTACGAGGGGTTTGGAAGGGGTCTTACTCTAGTCCTGGAGAGGAGCAGGCCACACAGCGACCTATGGTTCTGAACCGCGGCTGGGGTGATAGCCCCGAGAGTAGCGTCGAGTTCCTTGGAGGCTGGGAAGAAACTACAGCCAAAGGGCAACGCTCAACCACAGATGGACACGAAGGTGGTTTAGGCAATACGGAACTCTTTGGATTCCCCGGGCTCCTCTTTGAAGTATTGAAGAATGGTGCGGTCAGCTGTCTTACAGTCTACTGAAGACACTCTTCACTTTATGCGACACGACGTGATGAACCTTTCCAGTTTGGACGCGTTGAATGCTTTTCTTTTTTCTGTACACTTCATTGTATGGTATTTAGATTTCATGATATCTCGTATTATTACAGTATCCTCCACACAAATCTACCGTAATGCATGTAATTTAGATACCGGCGGGTATCCCGCCTGACTTTCTCCGCCGCCGCGCTTCTTTTTGAATGTTGACGACTTCAAACCTCCACAACCTTCTCGCTTTGAGGAGAGGTTATGCTGGGAGAATGCACCAACCAGGGCGATCTCTCCCTCGATCCTGGACATCGACACTGAAACTTCCCAAGTCAAGTTTCCCTCCTCGTGTGTCACCAACCGACCGAACAAAATACTTGAAACGATGCACCGATGACCTGTACGCCTGGCAACGTCGCGAACGACCAGCGACCAACCCCTTCGTCTTACATGATGGCCCTCCCTACGCGAATGGTGAATTGCATGTTGGACATGCGTTGAATAAGATCACAAAGGATATCATCAACCGGGTACAATTGACTCGGGGAAAGCAAGTACGATATGTACCTGGCTGGGATTGTCATGGCCTGCCAATTGAGCTGAAAGCATTACAAGGACTGCGTGACTCAGGTGCTCTGGACAATTCAGTTGGAGCTGCTGTTATTCGGAAAGCTGCGAGAACTCTTGCGCGACAGACGGTGAAGGAACAAATGAAAGGATTTAAGGGCTTCGGAGTAATGGCAGACTGGGAGAACCACTGGAAGACAATGGACCGAGAATTTGAAATGCGTCAATTAGGCATTTTCCGTGAAATGGTTGACCATGGTCTGATCTATCGCAAGTTCAAGCCGGTTTATTGGTCTCCATCAACTGGGACGGCACTAGCGGAGGCCGAACTCGAATATAAAGATGATCATGTTTCGACTGCGGCTTTGATTAAATTTCCTCTTGAGAAACTCCCTGAGAGCATTGGCAAAAATCCTCTACTCAATGGGAAGGAAATTAGCGTCGTCATTTGGACAACAACCCCCTGGACATTACCTGCGAATGCTGCGATTGCAGTCAGTGATGATTTACAATATGTGATTGTGGATTCGGAAACCCACGGTTGTCTGCTGGTTGCGCAAAGCCGAATTGAATATATGCAGAAGATGTTGAAAGAAGATTTGCGCGTCATTCTTCCAAATGTTATGGGATCTGAACTCGCTGAGGAGGCCACCTACCGACCTCTCTGCAGAGGCCCCGAAGCCGAGGCTCAACCGATAATTGCCGCCGATTTCGTTACTGCTGACTCTGGTTCTGGTCTTGTTCACTGCGCCCCTGGTCATGGTATGGATGACTACGAAGCCTGCCTTGCGCGTGGAATTGAGGTCTTTGCACCCGTCAGTGACGAAGGCAGGTTTACCGACAAGGCCATGCCGCAGGATCCTAGTCGTCTTAGTGGAAAATTCGTCCTGGGCGAGGGAAATGAGGCTGTGTTGGAATATGCTAAAGAGCGCAATCAGCTCCTTGCTCAGCACCAATACGAGCACAAATATCCTTACGACTGGCGATCTAAGCAACCCATAATTATCCGGGCAACTGAACAATGGTTTACTGATGTCGGTGATATCCGCAAGAACGCGCTACAATCACTGGAAGATGTTCGATTCATTCCTGAGACCGGCAAATCTCGACTTCAGAACTTCATCAAGAATCGCAGCGAATGGTGTATTTCAAGACAGCGAGCCTGGGGTGTTCCTATCCCCGCTCTCTACCACCGTTCTAGTGGCGAGGCAGTGTTGACCAAGGAAAGTGTGTCGCATATCATGCAAATCATCAAGGAGCGCGGTGTCGATGCCTGGTGGACTGATGATGCGGATGATGCTGCATGGGTTCCACAATCATTGCGCGAAGACTCTAGCGGCTATAAGCGTGGCTCTGATACCATGGATGTCTGGTTTGATAGTGGCACTAGTTGGTCGGAGATTGATGTGCCCACCGAAGGCAGAAGTCATCCTGCAGATGTCTATCTCGAAGGAACTGACCAGCACCGTGGCTGGTTCCAGTCAGGTCTTCTTACCTACACTGCGCATCAGCTTGCTTCAGGGAAAACGGAGACTCGTGCTCCTTTCCGTAACTTGATCACCCATGGATTCACCCTGGACGAGGACGGGCGTAAGATGAGCAAGTCTATTGGTAATGTCATTGCTCCCCAGACTATTATGGATGGCACCTTGTTACCACCCCTGAAGCCGCGTAAGGGCAAGGGCAAGAAGCAAGATGAAAATCAAGGGCCTTCTTACGACGCCTTGGGTCCGGATGCTCTCCGGCTGTGGGCTGCTGGCAGCGACTATACCCATGAAGTTGTGATTGGGAAACAAGTTCTACAAGGTGTCCACACCAGTCTGCACAAATTCCGGGTGACCTTCAAGTTACTTCTGGGCGCCCTTGGTGACTTCTCCCCGAAAGATGCCGTGGCATATGAACAGCTGCAACAAGTGGACCGCATTGCATTGAAGCATCTCTCCGACATGGTAATCGCTTCTCAAAACTCATATGACAACTTCGAATTCTACAAGGCTGTCACCATCCTGAATCGCTGGGCCAACCTCGAGTTTTCTGCCTTCTACATGGAAGCCATCAAGGACCGACTGTACACCCTAGGTGAGAACAGTCTCAGCCGACGTGCCGCCCAGACAACCTTATTCTACATCTTAACCCATCTCCAAGAAGTCCTTGGACCCATCACTCCCCTCCTCGTCGAAGAGACATGGGAGCATACTCCAGAAACCATCAAGTCTCACAGCGGTCACCCCTTACAGCGTATCGCTGCCAGCCCCGCCACACAATGGCAAGATCCAGCTCTAGAAACCAGCTACAAAGAGATCACCGCTGTCCACGCAGTCATCAAATCTCTACAAGAAGAAGCTCGCAGCAAGAAACAACTAGGTTCATCCCTCCAATCATTCGTCCACATCTCTCTACCACGCGAAGGCACCACCATTTTCCAACAATATCTCTCCGAATTACCTGACCTCTTCGTCGTATCTTCCGTGACAATCAGCAAATTCGACGAGCCCGTTCCCACTGATATCGCCGAGGCAGAATGGCAATACCAACAAACGTGCTCCCCCAACGGCCACGAGGGAATGGTTTACGTTTACGCACCACAAGCCTCCAAATGCCCACGTTGTTGGCGATATGCCGTCCACGGGACTGAAGAGACGGACAAGATTTGTGATCGGTGTGAAGATGTCGTGGCCACGTTGGATGTATAATGTTTTCTAGGAAGGCATTTGTAATTATATTGCATGTACCATAGACCTGTTCAAAATAATCTACTCCGTTCCAGCACATTTCATTTAAACAATGTCCCTTATAGATATTCTCTCATCAAGATACCGAGGTAATAACAAGTCTTGTACGGAGTGATAACGATGATACACACCATTCAGGCACCGCATTTAAGTTATTTTAAGGATTCGCATTGGGTCTGAAAGGTATTACAGCTACTAGTTTTAGCGAATAGAATCATGTACTTCCAGTCCCAGCGATTCCAAGATATCCGGAACGATGATCATACACCAATTGCTTCCCCCACTCAGTTGTTGATATCTTCCGAGTTCGTACTACTTCGGGTTCTTCAAGGACTCCTAATCAGAAGAACGTCGAACGTACGCCAGGGACTCTTTGGAATTCAATACCGAAGCCTTAGTACACTGCTTGTAATAGTCTGACAGGGCATCGTAGCATAGGCAAGATAGTAGTAGCGGCAGCGCATGGACAAGCCCTAGATGAAAGCCCTGGACGATGCGTTTATCATTTCCAATCTTAACAACTACGGCATGCTTTCATTCTACCGATGGGGAGATATTGTGAGGGCAGGTAAGTTCATGCAGTTCTCCAGATGGTGACATTAGAATAGACTGATGGTCAAATTTTATAAAAACCTATAACATCAACTGACAATTTGGCGTATATCATAAGGGCATTTTGATACATCGATTGTGGCTGTTAATTCAGAAAAAAAGAAAGAAACACCGAAAACTTCCTTGCAATTATTTGCATATCTCCTTGGGTGCGTTGAATGCTTCGCTTGTCTTGCAACGCACGTACTCCCGAAAATGAGTGTGCCAGCTAACTCCAAGATGAGTCGTTTAAGCACCCTCCTCTTCCTCGGGAAGACGAATGACACCTTCCGCGACACCATTGGCCCAGAAACCATTGACATGGATATTACTAAAAACGTCAGAATGAGAATGCGTTGAAGGTGAAAGGGGGTTACTTACAGGCCTGTGGAGTTGTCAAGAGACAAGAGGAGCCAATAGCCGACAATTCCCTGCGTAAGAATGTCATGTGCAGCGAATAGAATTGTCTCGGCGTCGACGCTGACCTTGAGGGCAAGGGGGCCGGAGGCAATCGCACTGGAATAATTCAATCAGTATGGAAAGTTGCAGTGGGTATATCAAATGGCCAACATACATTGGGTACAAGGCAAACACGACAAAGACTAAGCCAGAGATGGCTCCAAAGAACCGCTTGACCTGAGCTTCCTGGCTAGAGCTGGCCCGATGGGCGTGGAATCCGGCATGGTGTAGAGTTGAGAGATAAGACAAGCAGCTGATGGTCAACCACACCCAACGGGTCCGAGTGTGGCCATCGTAGGTACCCAGAAGACCCGCGGCCAGCATGACCCAGTGAGACAAAATAGCCGGGGCCAGATGAGCACCAGGAAGACCACTGACAAGGGCGAGATTAATCAGAAGGAGAGGAGTAGATATGGCCCAGTTCACGTAACGCAGCCAGAGAACATCGCGGAAGAATTCGTCGTCGGTATTGGGAACATGCTTGTGGTGGTTGTGAATTGGAGACCAGGCGACATTGATACCTTGGCCACTCGCAAGTGCCAAGTAGGTGATGAAGGAAATAGTTGTGATGAACGAAGACAGAACGTGGAAGATCCGCTTGGACTATAGACACGGTGTGGGGTTAGCGCAGGAGCTGTACGGTGGAGATGCGGAGATCCTACCAGCGGGGCGCGTGCGGCGAGACTGTAGAAGACCAGCGAGGAGATTCCCATCAACGCTGTGACAACCCTAGAAGATTGAGAATTCAGCAGAAGCTCAAGGTTGGAGATTTGATCATTATGGAGACAGGTCTTAGTACCAGAGAGTTCGTTGACCAGTGGTGCCCAGCTCCTGGAAGATCACACTACCTCCCGGGATGACTGTGGGGACCGGGGCGATCGAGTGGGAGTGATGCGGAGACTCCACCGGAGTGGGAAAATCGTCGAAGTCATTAGGGACGAACATGATGGCGATGTGAAAGAATCAAAGGGATGAAGAGAAGGAGAAGAAGAAGAAAACGAAGAAGAGAAAAGAAGAGAAAGAAGTAGTTGGCAACTCACGTGGTCTGGAGGCAAAACAGGAAAGAGCGAAAAGGAAGAAAGCGGGTAGCTCCTTCCTGCGTCATTCCAACCACAAAGTAGATTACATACCAAGACGGGAGTATAGAAGATTATAGTATGGCATTGGGGATATCTAATCGTAATTCAAAGTATCTAATGGGTAATTCAGGAGTATCCGACTGTATTTGATCATTGTCACACAAGGGAGAATCAAAAGAAACACTCCAGGCAATATTCATGCATCATGGTGGAGAAACTGCACATTTACAGATCGACAGGAGGCGAGTGGGCTAGCTGAGTCGATGGCGACAGCTACATACACAAGTCTAGATTTCACAAGTAGAGATGGTTGATTTATTCACGTGCACCCAATACTCCTTGGTATAAATGAGACCTACCAGTGCTGGTACATACTGGTACATGTACAGTAGTCAATGATCAATAATCCACCTGATGATGCAATATAGTGTACAGGTCCAGCTCAGCTCCATCTAGAATATTATACAGATAATCCACTACTGCGTAGTAGCTTCAAGTTCCAAGGCTATGCGCGCTCCTTTTTCGATGAACTATCCCCTGGTGTTCGGACCTGTTCCTTATTCGGTCCATGGTGGGCTTGTGTGTCTTCGACAGCACCAGCTTTGGCATTCGCATGCCCACGGTTCCAGAGATAATATGCGGTTCCAGCACCGGCGCCGACAATAAAAACCATTCTGGAAAAAAAATAGAATTAGCCAATATTTCAATTCAAGAACAAAAGATTCAACTTACCGCATAGGGTACCCTCCATATGGGACGGGTTCACCGGATACGGTCGAGGCGGCTCTCCTCTGAGAGGAAAATAGTGTGCTTGGGAACTTGAAAGCCCGGAGTGAGGAGTTTCGGATGATGCTATTCATGATCTCAATCTGTACTGCACTGCAGTAAATGGTTTGAATTGCATTACATTGCCTGGCAGGTTCCGGCTTTATATGCAAGGTGCGGATTTGTTACATCATTCGCTATTTCAGCTAAATCTTGCCCACTTTCTTGTCTCAACTACAATATGCTTAGCATTTGAGAATGGCAGTGCCAAATCCTGCTTCTGTGAAGAGGACTTGAAGCTTCTCGACTGGAGAATGTGGGTCATGACCCACATCCGTCATGGAAAAGTGACTTGATAATGACAACATCTGAAGATTTCTCGAAGCAGGAGTGATTAGCCCGGCGAAAATTCTTGACGTGCAAGAGATCTTCGGCACATAATAACAATTAAGCATATGAACCATATATGTAATCAAATACAGTATCCTTCCACTGCTCAGTGCTTTTTTCTTCGCAATGCAACGAAGCCTTCCATAATGCATTTAACGCCAAGCTCCAAGAGAAATACTTAGTAGACTTGAATCGAATTTATGTCTACAATACTCTGTAGGTCGGAACTAAATCATGAACCCCTTTCAGCCGTGTTAAGTTATACCGTACAATCCCTAGCTTCCAAACAGGTTACACAACTATATCGATCACGGTGATGCTTCCACCAATTAGAGAACACCGATCTGTACTCTGTACTACTCCACCGGTTTCACAGCAGAGCTTCACGCATAATGAATTTTCGTGAAGATTGATGCTTGGTCACAATTGAACTATCGTCTGTTTTCGTTGATTCCTCTCTATACAAAGTCTCTTTCTTAGATTAGAACTGCAGAGTTGCTTCGTTTCTCCGCTTCGGACCATTTATTGACAATAGCTTTCGATTCGATGAGGGGAGCCAATGTTAAACCAAACCAAGAGTGTTCCATACTGTAAATTCTTCTCAGATTGTGAAACACTCGTTACTATTGGTAAATACTGTTCTACCTTTCAACCCTGAAGTCATTCCTTGAAACTTCACAATTTGATGATCACTTTACCAATATGTTGTCCAGAGTAGAGGTAATCAAATGCACCCTGTGACTCCTCGAACGAGAACACTTTTTTGTCAATGATCCCCTTCAGATCAATTTTCTTTTCTGAAAGAAAATCACACAAATCCCGCTGATCAATCTTCGACCCAACTGCAATTCCTCTGGAAACACAACATTAGTGATGTGGAATAGTAAGATTGTACAGTAAAGACTCACTGAATTCTCGCAGTCTTCTGTAAGGTGGGCAATAGGAGATCAGGCTGAGCCTCAACATTAAACCCTCCAAGAAATCCAACCAATGAAACGACACCCCGTCGTGAAATTGAAGCCAGACTTTTGTCAGCGGTAGATGGACCACCATTCTCAATCACAACATCTACGCCTCGTCCATTGGTAAGACGGAGTACCTCTTTCTCCCAGTCCGGGAACTTTCGGTAGTTGATGGTATCGATGGATCCCTCACTGCCGAAAGCCTTGAGAGCTTCGAGCTTCTCGTCCGAGGAAGATGTGATAATTGGGCGAATTCCCGCAGCCAGACAAATAAGTAAGGCAAACATGCTCACTCCTCCAGTTCCTATAGATGAAGGATTAGTATTCTATCTGGATCATCTCTCATCGGACAATCATATATCCTACCCAGAAGCAGAGCAGTTCCGCTAGATCGAGGCATATCAAGAGCAGTCCATGCTGTCACCCCAGCACATGGGATACATGCTGCCTAAATCAGATAGTTAGCCTTTGTTTCCCTCATTCAAATACACAAATGTTCCCAAGAAATATAATATGGAGCAAATACTCACCTCCTCCCATGAAAGATACTTCGGCAGATGCAAGAGAACATCCTGATTAAAGACAGCATATTCCCGCAGCACACCTTCAACCCCCCCACCAAGAGCAGCAGACTTATCCTCCGTCCCTGTAAGATTATTCAAGTCAAATATCGGAGCTACATGGTCTCCAGCCTTGAAATCATGAACTTCGGATCCAACGGAGATGACCTCAGCAGCACAATCCGAGACAGGAATGCCTTCCTCGAGCATTTCAGCCGGGTATTTTCCGTGCAGCATTGCCACATCTCTGTAGTTCAGGGAGACGGTATGGATCCGGATGAGGACTTCATCTGCTTTCAAAGTGGATGGAAGATCCTCTGTTGTCAAGCGGAGGGTTTGTGGGATATCACCCCCACTCCGCCTGTAGATTTTGCTGGTTTTTGGTAGTGTCATTTTGGTTCAAAATAATAGATAAGAAACTTGGCTTTCTTTCTTTCGTATTGCGATGTGAAGGGGTATTTATATGCAGTCGCTAGGAAATCAAAATCGAGTTACTAATGCACAAGCGTCAAGCTGATAAATCAATGTTAATGCATCTTTACACTAATTCATAACTAACTACTTGTGAAATTCCCACTAATGGCACTACACTGTAGCACCGAGACCAATCTAGTCTAGGTAATCTGTTGAATATTCAAGCTTTGGCAAGAAAAGGGTACTTAGGCCTGTGAGGCCGAGGTCTTACGCACAATATCTTCAAATTGTTTACTAATCCTAGTAAATTCTATAAAGTACTATTAAAGAAAACTAGAACTTGATAGCATGAGAATACTGCTAGTCTATGGGCTTTTTAAAGCTTCCACTCCACATAATAGTGTAATTGCTATGTCAAAGAAAATCCAATATCTCCGCAGATCGAGAAATCCAACTACCTTCAGCAGAATTCCTAAGTTGATCTCCAATTGACTCATTGGAGAGAGCATGATACCATTCCTCTCTATTAACAGCATCCCAAACAAGTCGACTTTCAAGACTCGGTACGGGAAACCTCAATTCACCTGCCATTATCTGGATATCTTCAGTCTGGATATCTTCAGTCTCCCCAATACTGGGAGTACTCAATTTCTTCACAAGTTTGTACAGGGCCAAATCGAAACGCTTGGTATCTTCGATGAATAGAAATGTTAAGGTTTCCTCTCCCATATCTTGGAATTGAGCAAGAATATTCGGATAGTAGAACATGCCAAGATTTCGACAACTTCTGACAAGACGAGTCAGTAACCCGATAGTCTTGGAAGAGACAGAAATCTTAAGGTCAAAGCTGAAGACTTGCTGATCCTCAATCATACAAGCGAAGATTATATGCAGTAAAATAGCTTGGAATGTCGCTAGTGGCCAGCGACAGCCGTCAGATACACTGTCTTTATCTGACATATCCCATTTATCCTATTTGCCCCTGGAAGTTAGTTGACTGCTAGAGATGAATCCAGAATGATTTGGAAAAGACACCCACTCTTTGCTCACGAATGGCCACGTCCAGATTATCATGAAGATCCCTCGCAGCAGACTGTGAAGCAGCTTCCCCCGTAGCCCACAACCCAATGACCACCATCGATTGCACCATAAGAGGAAGTTCCCGATGTATTTGGAATGAACCTCTATGAATAAAAGACCAATGGGGATGAAACTTCTCAAAATACAGCTCAATACATTTCTCTCTCTTCTCCAGCAGGTTAGGAGATTGAGCCGGAGATCGATTTGACGTCCATGTGTCGACCGATTCTTCGATGGTCGGTCCATTCGAACTTGAACTCTTATTTTCCGTCGTACTCAGGTCTTTGAATGTACATTCAATATTCCGACGTGTACATTCTTCGCACGGTGGACCACCTTCACAACGAGATTTCGCTTGGTGGCAGTTTTCGCAGGCTTGTCTCGCCCGGCGCATTGGCTCGTTCATTTTATGATCTCGACGTAGATGTCGCCGAAGGGTGTCACTACATAATATTAGCTCCAAAGTTGAAAATGAAGTTTATGGATTCGGCCACACTAAGGCAGAACGCTACACACCTTCGACCGAACTCTCGTGGACAATTTGGACATTTAAAGGGTTCTTGCTGCGAATGCTTTACCCGATGACGTTGCAAATGCTCTTTACGTCGATAACTCGCATTGCAGCCAGTGACTGGACATTTATAGTATCCATCATGTCCAGGTATCACAGTTGTGTTGTCTTTGCTATTAATCGTCGACATTGAAGGCTGCTGAGTTGAAAAGTACAAAACATTCCTGACTGGCGGCTCCCACAGGCTCCCACCGGGATCTACCGGAATCCACCGGAACCCGCCGGCATCCACCGGCATCCCACTAGTTGGCCAATATTTACTAGTTATTCAATTAAATACATAGGTATGTACTACCTCAGTATGAGAGTATGATGAATTCTATAAGGAAAAAAAGTATACTAGTAACGGAATGGCCATATGGCTTTCTATCAATTATACAATTGAATATTGGCGATGAAGTAGTAAATCAGATTGCTTGATAGGACGGGCTGCTTTAGATCCAACATCCTCCAAGAGTCTACAAAAAGGACAAAATTGGAGTAAACGCAAGGAAAATCTGAATATTGATTGTCATAGGGCTATATTCAGTAATATCTGTCAAACAATCGAGCTGAAAAGGTTATTTTCTATCCTTATAGCAGCTTTATTCCCGAATAGAGGAGGTCCTCTTGCATAATATATATCATATACCACGAGCAACCATCATGACCGTTGGAATCCAAATGTCCATTTACTTGGACTTCTGATCACTTGTCATAATATTATATACAAAAACTACCAGTAAATCAACAAAAACGATCAAGTACCGTAGGTACGACACTCACTGCTTCGTGCTCGAATAAGCCGGCGGAGCTTCATCCACTAAAGAATCCTGAACCTCACCACGAGAACTCCTCTCCAAGCTCAAATTCTTCACATTAACAGCCTTTCTCTTCCAATACCTCCATCCATAAAATCCTCCAATAGCAAGCAAAATAGCACCCACACCAGTACCAATTCCAATTCCAACTTTCTCCTTCACATCAAGCTCTTTCTTAGGACCAGGAAGTTTAAACGATGCCGTGGGAATAGCCACAACAGTCGAATCACTTTTCTGAAAACGAATTTGAATAGCCGAAGCCGTAACACCCCAAACACTCGTTTGAGTGGAAATAGTCGAATCAGAATATGTAATTGGTGAAGGATCATTGAATGTTTTGGCGCAGTAATCTTGGAACATACAATCGAATCCACTATCATCATCACCATCAACATCAGCTACTCTCTACCAATACTTGAACCAAGCATAATTGACTTCGTTATAGAACGGAATATACATACCTTGGACAACAAATCTCTGTCGTAACAACTCGCTGCGTCAACGTAGGTAATGTACAAGCCTTATATCCCGGTGGACATTGTCCAGCACTAAAGTAACGATCTAATTTCCAATTCTCTGGCGCACAATCATCAGCGTTCGGTCCATCGATGCCTTGAATCAACACTGGCATTCCATAGTATACGCTGGTATGCGGAGTAAAGCATGAAGTAGGCGGCGTGAAGATTGTCGTTAAGGGTCCTGCATTTGATGTCCTTGTACTATCGGGCCTATTGGCGCTTGACTTTGACCAGGATTCTGTGTCGAATGAGAGACTGTGTGAATAGAAGGTGAAGAATGAAGAGATATGGAAATTTTGAAGTCGTTTGCATTTTGAATAATTTATGAAGTATACCAGGTTTACTGGTATACTGTACTACTCGATTGTACTTAAAGTACTCGTATACTTCGAAAAATGACTTCGATATGCAAACAGTGAAGACAAATGTAGAATGCTTATTTTATTTACGAATGTACCTATTTGGTCATAATAGAGAAATGACTGAACAGTCCAAGCCACATTTGCATTTGATTTACTCGATCTGCCTCGTATTCTGCCCGGATCTACTGGAATTGTCTAGCCTTGAAATGTATCAAGATGCGAGATCGAATCAGTTTAGTGTTTGACCTTAAAGTTTCAGGTCTGCATGATTCAAGTTATAAGTATTTTCCTAGTGAGTCCAAGCAATGGAGATTCAAGTACCTAGACTAGTAGTTTATACTACCGCATCATAAATCTAGGGCTGTTTCAAGTGTATATCTAGAAGATACTCTGGGTAGGGTTCTTCTCTACGATGACAATCTGATAGACCATCACAAACACAAAGATACACGCATACGATACGATGATACGCTACACACAAATGGCTGGTAGATGGCTGACTTCGCTATTTTTGTTATCCCATCCCGATAAATACATCCAAAGGACACCCGGAGCCCGAGGGGGAATCAACCCGCAAGCCACTTTTCGTCATCCAGCTCGAAGGGGGGTAAAGAAACTCGGAACTAAATCATGCATCGTCGCAAATCGCACTCTAGTACTTCTTGCCCTGGCGGAGGACATCACCGAACTCCTCCAGAGGGGAACGGATGAGCTTGGTGTCCTTCCAGAGGTTGGGGGTGAGGAAACCGTAGGTGTTGACGACGGCGACGAAGGTAGCCTTGAGGGTGTTCTCGAGGGTCTTGGTGGAACCGGAGGAGGAGGTGTAGGCATCCTCGACACCAGCAAGCTGGAGGAGACGCTTGACGGCGGGGGAGGCAACGAGACCAGTACCACGGGGGGCGGGAATGAGCTATACAGTATTACATTAGCAGGGTTCTTGACTGAGGTATTGTGCTGAAACTGATTGAAGTCGAATTCCACATCATATCAACACATTGAACTTGGACTGGTATACATACACGGACGGAGACGGAACCACACTTGCCGCTCTGCTTGACGGGCAGAGAGTGAGGCTCACCAAGGTTGGAACCCCAGTAACCGCGACGGACGGGGAGGACAGCCAGCTTGGCGATGGTGATGGCGGCACGGATGGCAGTGGCGACTTCCTTGGAGGTCTTGATACCGAGACCAATGTGACCCTCGGAATCACCGATGAGGACGATGGCCTTGAAACGGGTACGCTGACCGGCACGGGTCTGCTTCTGGACGGGCTTGATCTGTAGGAGGAAGACTGATTAGCTATGTTCGTAAAATATGGACAATGCTGGTCCATTGGCAAATCCTTGCGACCAAGCAGCTGTGAGCTTGAGCTTGCGCGAGCTGTAGCTTTTCAATCCTCCTCTTTGTTCCCGCAATTCCTTTCCATGATGCTGCTGCGGCTGCTGCTGCTCTGTTCTGCTGCCTGGTCCAAGTATATCGCCAATTGTTCGCATTGTGGGGTCGGTATCGCAAGGTTTGTTGTATCGCACCTTCATAACCTCATCCTTCAGCTTAGGCAGGAAGAAGTCGACAATCTGGTACTCCTTGATGGGCAGAGAGTGGAGGTAGATCTGCTCCATGCTGGTGATCTTGCCGGCCTTAACGAGACGACCGAGCTTAGTGACGGGCTGCCACTCCTTCTCCTCCTGCTTTCCACCACGACGGCCACGGCCACGGCCACGACCGCGACGGTCACCACCACGGTCGCCGCGCGAGCCAAAACCTCCACGTCCACGGGGAGCAGCGTCAGCCATTTTGGATGTATGTAAGGGCGACGAAGACGAGATTGTCGAATTGAAGTCGAGTGGTCGATCAAGTCGGGCGTTTGGCGTTTGGCGTTGACCTCCAAAATTTGCCGGCGGAGGGTGGGCTAAGCGAGTGGATGACTAATTACCCTAACAGATTAGCCCTAGTTCCTGATTAGTGGGCGGTATAAACAGCGGTGAGTCTAGCGGTGAACATTCAATGGCAGAATTATCTTAAACCCGGTTTGCGCAGAACAAAGCAGATTCAACTCGAGTATAGAGAATAGAGAATAACATTAGAACTAGGGGATTGCAGAGAACAATTATACTTGAAATACATTAACATAATATATTCAAAAAATATTCACTTGCAAATATATCTATCTCTACACTATGTACATAAACTGAATGAATACACTCAAAAGAGCCTTCCGACGCGGTTGCGTTTCCCCTTTGGGCAACCTCCTCTCCGCATTTCATCCTTGATTCTATACTCCTTCTCCTCCTATTCTCCTTCACCTTCACTCTTCTCTCTTCTTCGTCCTCCTCTTACTCTGTTGGCCCTCAAACTATCCTCTCCTTACATTAATCTATCTCTCTTTCCGTTTCCTCCCTTCTCCTCTCTTCCATCATCTAATATGCTGCGCTGGTATGACCCATGGTTCTCCCCGAGGGAAACGAGGAAAGAAGAATTTGACTCCGCTGATATCATTCAGGTACCAAGCCAAATTGGCCAAGAGTCCAATTCTCACTTCTAGTATCACCAGTGCTGTATGTTCTCATTTTCATAATATTATGATCGGGAAATTAAACTGACATCATCAAAAGGTCCTCTTTGGCAGCGGTGATGTCCTCGCCCAGCAGGCTGTCGATCGCCGCGGACTCGAGAAACATGAGTTTGCCCGCACCGGGCGCATGGCTCTTTATGGCGGAGGTATATCAAACACTTCTCCTAATGTCGAATTCTTTTTCTATTGCGATCGTGTCACTAATCTCGATCCCAGCTGTCTTTGGTCCCGTCGCGACTAAGTGGTTCGGTATTCTTCAACGTCATGTCAATCTGAACAGTACTTTGACCACTACGCTCGCCCGTGTTGGCTGTGATCAGTTCCTCTTTGCTCCAGTCCAATTGACTGCTTTCCTTTCGTCGATGGCAATTATGGAGGGTACTTCCCCGTCGGAAAAGTGGCATCATTCTTTCTGGCCGGCCTACAAGGCCAATTGTATGGTCTGGCCGATCGTGCAGAGTGCCAACTTTGCTTTTGTGCCTCTGGAGTTGCGAGTATTGACCGTGAACGTGGTCAGCTTGGGTGAGTCTTAAACAGAATCTCTTATATTTATACATATGCTAACTCTGGTTGATAGGCTGGAACTGCTTCCTGAGTCTGATGAACAGTGGAGAAGAGTAATGGCCTGGTGCCATTTGTGATTTCGTTGCGATTTGCGTTATTATACTGGCATTGTGATGGTAATGTCCAAGGATGGACATGATAGAATTTAGGATCTGGTTTGAACATACAATCATTGATGATTGTGCCCAGTGGCTTGTAATACTAGTTCAACTAGTATCCAAGTTGGGCCTTGTTATATATTATAGGATATATTGTGCATCATAGACATAATAGATCATGAACTGCTACTGTAATATTCAGCCCGTCATCTCTATTATCCATATATCTAGTTATCTAGTTGAGTAAAATACATCAGTTATTTAAGACCATTCCAAAATATAAATTCAATTTATGTCTTGTTTATATTCAAATAATTGATAGTAAGTGTATATTCAAGACTAATGTTCTCTCCGCCGCCCAAAAGGGAAACTTGACAATTTTGCCCAACGAACAAACTGTCGATCATTTTGAACCAGCCTAATATTCTCCTGAATAATTATTATTATTTCTACTATTCTTATTTTATTCTCTCTCCCTATACTATTAACCTATATATTTACAAATGATTAATTAGTACACTCTACATTACTTGATTTTGTTAAGCGGCTCCTTCCCGGCCCGAAAATCTTCCCCCTCCGCCTTCGCGCCTTTCAACTTGAACTTCCACACCTTTCACCTCCCCTCCATCCACCCACAACCTCTTCACAATGGCTGCCGTGGAGAATGGTCACCCCGTGACGGACGAGAATGTCGCCCCCGCGGCCTCCTCAACCGACGAGGTCACCGTCTTCCATGACCCCGAGAACTTTAACGTTAAGCACCCGCTGATGCACGAGTGGACTCTCTGGTTCACCAAGCCTCCCAGTGGCAAGGTAAGAATGCGATTCGATAAGATACACTGTGCCAGTACTAATCTCTATCTAGGGCGATAACTGGAATGACCTGCTCAAGGAAGTCGTCACATTCAGCTCCGTCGAAGAATTCTGGGGCATCTACGTATGAACCGCACCATCGCAAACCCTGACCACCTCACTCCAGCGGCATCCCCAACTAACCTCTATTCCTTTTCTTTTCTATCTAGAACAACATCACTCCTACCTCTGAACTCGGTCTCAAGGCCGATTACCACCTCTTCAAAAAGGGCGTACGACCGGAATGGGAAGACCCGCAGAACAAGCACGGTGGCAAGTGGTCCTATCAATTCAAGGACAAGCGATCCGTACCCATCGACGACCTCTGGCTGCATGCGCAGTTAGCCGCCATCGGAGAGACACTCGAGCAGGACGCCGACAATGAAGTCATGGGTGTGGTAGTCAATGTGCGCAAGGGTTTCTACCGTGTTGGTCTGTGGACTCGCACCGTGGGCAAGAGTATCCCCGGTGACAAGAACGCCCGCACACCCGCGCAGGGCAAGGATATTCTTGAGGCGATTGGTCGACGATTCAAGGAGGTGCTGCGTTTGAAGGAGGCCGATGTGGTTGAATTCTCGGGCCACACTGACAGTGCGCACAGTGGTAGCACTCGTGCCAAGGCCAAGTACACTGTTTGAGCCGAGCAGGCAGACAGACACAAGACAAGAAAAGAGATCGAGAAATTGCTGTGAATGGCTTTCCCACCCCGGTGGATGAATAGATGGTGTGGGGACGTCCACGGGTTATGATGGTGCGGCCAAGGGGTCGCAGTGAAAAGTGATGATATCCAGTATGTTCCAGCTGCAAATATGCAGTGGCGACCTGATTGCTTGCGATATGTATCTTACCCTTAACAACGCATTTTATGAGGCAATGTCGTGCGTGGCTGGTGCTGGTTGTGTTTATGGTTTCATAGTTCAATACCTTTCCGGACATTCATATTCAAGTAACATCTACTCCGTAGTGTGTTGCTCGATGCTCGCAGTAAATGATTGACTTACGATATGTCATACAAGTCAGATATTGCAGGACTCCACCTGTCAACGTCTAGTCAGATCGTAGTACCAGCCAGCAGGGTTAAACAGCCGCAACGTTCCAATGAGTATACAGCAGATGAGTGTGCAATACTTCAAATTCTATTCAGCATTTAGCAAGACACAGTTTCTAGTGCTATACTAATAAGGCAGACTTTATCTTCATCCATGCCTAGATATTGCATTCTATACATACCAAAAACTATACAAGTTGAATGCATCACTGCAACTTGAATGAGTAGTACATGCATCACTGATAGTCAGTTTACCGACCACCAGTGAACTCTCAATGTGATACAAATCTCAGCTCAGCGGCCAGTGCACCGTCAGCATTCTCGGAGCACATCAGAACCACGTCTCGGTTCATTCCGACTGTGAATCGTCGAAGTGGTGGTAGTCAGCATTCGCAGTAGCGATCAAAATACACAAGCACTCGATATTCCTTCGACTACATTCATCCAACAGAATCTAGAACTCTTCCTTCCTCCATTAATCGATAATTATCCAGAAATCTCTCTCAAACTTGACTGAAAGCACACCTACCCACCATGGACTGGTCACTCCTCACCTGGGCCAACGGCACCTTAGCCATTCTATCCTCCCTCCTCCTCCTCTTATACTGGTATATTCGCATACCAAACGACATGCCGACGAACATCCCAACTGTATCAATCTACATCTCAATAATGGGACTATGGAGTGACATGGGACAGGATGATATATACGATAAATGGCTCCGTCAACCACTAGAACAATACGGCGCTGTAAAGATCTGGTTCGCAGGTCGATGGAATATCCTAGCAACTAAACCAAAATTACTCGTCGACATGTTCAGACACGAAGATATCTATGCTAAAGCCGGGAGTCAGAAGAAGATTCCTTGGAGTGTGATTGCCTCGTTGGTTGGGGATAATATTATCAATGCTCATGGGCAGAATTGGAAGATATATACTTCTATCATGAAGCCGGGTTTACAGCGACGAATTACCGATTCACAACCTTTATTGATGAAGTGTCGACGCTTTGTGGATGTTCTTCTGGAAGAGCAGAGGAGTGTTGAGAAGGGAGGTGGAGGAGGAGTCTTAGTGAATCCTATCATCCAACGATGGGCATTAAGTTGTATGGGAATCAACTTTATGAATGTTGATCTAGAGGTACATACTTACCACCTACATTAGTCTACACTCACTTGAATTAATACTAATGCAGATAAAAGTGCCTCGAAAAACCAGGACAACGCCTCGAACAACTCCAAAGCATCATCAAAAAGACCCTCTTCAAACCACTCTTCTTCAACTTCCCCGATCTCGACCGCTACCCAACCCTCTTCCCCCAACGAAAAGAAGCCTTCAAAATAATGCAAGAATTCTGCGACTTACTCGTAGAAACCGTATCAAGCCGAACACAAACCACCGACGCAGACGGATCCCAAGTCGTGGACGGTCTAGACAAAGCCCTAAAAGAAGGAAACATAACAACAGAACAATACCGCGCAAATCTCAAAGTAACCTTCTTAACCGCCCACGAAAACGCCCAACAACTCCTAAACTCAGCAATCTGGGTCTTAGGAACAAACACCTCAATTCAAGATCTACTTCGTTCCGAAATAATGAGTATAAACACATCAACTCCAACCACAGACCAAATAAACTCCCTCCCATACCTCTACGCCGTAATCCTCGAATTACTCCGTTTATACCCACCCGTCTCACAATTAATCAACCGAGTCACGACATCTACAACAATTCTCGGCGGGGAGGTAGCGATACCAAATCACACGTGGGTCGGATGGAATGCGTTCGGAGTCCATACGGATCCGAGTATATGGGGGAATGACGCGAGGAAATTTCGACCGGAGAGATGGGGAACGGAGGTGAAGAGTATTCATGGGATGGTGCGGAGTAAAACGGTACAGTGTCATTTTATTGCGTTTAATGCGCATTCTAGGAAGTGTTTGGGACAGGGGTTTGCGGTTTTGCAGATGAAGATTTGTTTGTTTGAGATGATTAGGAGGGTTTCTTGGATTATTGATCCGATGTATGAATTGAAGTTGACGTCGGTGAGTCTATCAGCTACTCTACTCCTACGACTGCTCCTAAGGGAGGTGGTGTTGCACCCCGGCAGTGTCTGCTACTATAGTATAGAACACTGGATATACTTTGTCGGCTGATATTTTGCGTTTAGGGCGGGATTATGGCTCCTTTAGGGTTGAAGGCTGTTATGACGGAGATTCCTCAGGCTGGAAATGTCGAGAGAGTATCTGATGGATTGACTATTCCTCACAATCTGCCTGGAAATGATACTAACTGAAAATACCATGCTATTGTGATGGTGCTGGTACAGGTGATGCGTTTCAGCTGTTATACTCCACAGCTTTGTTATACTCGATTAACTGTATCCAACAACTAGTATTTGAACAAACTTTGAAGAAACCTTGGACTCAGTGAACTCGGATATCGGCAGGTATTCTAAAAGGTCACACGATGTAAACTCCTGTAGATGGAAGTCAGATATCTCAACTAGACATTGCGCCATAACTCTATATCTACTCTACACCCCGACAGTCCGAGCATGCCAGCATTATGCAACCAATACTCAAAATGAGTACATCAAGTAAATCAAGAATCTACAAAGTCGCCGTCCTCATCTTCCACGGCGCAGATATCCTCGACTTCACCGGTCCGATGGAAATCCTCTCCCACGCCTCCCACAAAAAGCAACCAATCTTCGAAATCACAACCATAGCCCGAGACGAAACCATCACAACAAGCAGTTCCGCGAAAATAAAAGCAGACCTCCTCCTACCAAACGCTTATCCTATAATAAGCACCATCGACATCCTCATCGTCCCCGGCGCCGCACCCTCTCTAGTCCATAAGCTCACCGAATCCGACACACCAGAGCAAACCCTCATCCGCGCATACGCACGTACCAACCCATCCCGACCACGCATCATCTTCTCCATTTGTACCGGGGCATTTCTCCTCGGCGCCGCGGGAATATTACCAGGGACAACAGTCACGACGCATCAACACGGACTGGAGATACTCCGGGAAATCTGCAGTAGGAGTGGCAGTAAAGAAGAGCCTCGAATCGTGAGACGACGATTTGTGGACGGACAATTTGTACGTGGATCAAGGGTTCGAGTCATTACTGCTGGGGGAATTAGTTCGGGATTAGACGCAACGTTTTATATTGTTTGTTTGTTGGCTGGGGCTGAGATGGCGAGTTGGATTGCTCGGGTTATGGAATATGGGTGGAGGGAACCAGAGAGTGGATTGTGGCCGAGGGGATTTGCTGGACCGCGATCTGTAAATATCAGTTGATTCTACTTCTACTATGTACATACAGTACGGAGTGTAGCCGGAGAATCTGATGAACTCCGTCGTTAGTCTGCTTTGTACTCGGTGGTTAGTGTGCTTTGAGTAGGTCAATCCGAAGTATCTCCGTCTCTCCACTTTGCTAATATCGACAATTTGAGTGGTGAGTCAGTGGCTCCACTGATAGCGATTTCGGTGAGTATTCAATATAGTCATTTGTGTGAGCAGAGAGAGTACAGTAGAAAAAAGGGAGGGTAAATGAGAGTAGAGTAGAGTAGATGAGAGAAAGAGTGTGTGACTGAGAAAGAGACAAGGTAGACATGGGTGATCACATGACTGCACTGTACTATGTAGATGTAACTATTCAGAGTAAACAATTAAGATCAACTCTTCATTGTCAATTCTTGAATTATGACTGCAAATCTATTGTCTGAAGTAACTCCGGCTTCGGATCTGATTTTGCCAACCTTGCCAAATTGCCAATTTTTGCCAATTCTTGGCTGCTTATTTGCTCGTCCATCGTTGCCTCAATGGCTTCCTGGGCACGCCCTTCACGAAGAACTAACCCAGCCACGACCATCTCGTTGGTCGACAGAGCGAAGTCGGAGTGATAAGCATTGCCAATCCTCTTTATTAGACGGACATCCCCAACGTTGGTCGCAAGGCTTGTCTTGACTTCTCATGACTATATACTTTTCACCTTTAATCAACACCATTCCCATCCCACCATTCCATCTCAATGTGATCTGAATGATATCTCAGAGTCCGACTTGATCATATCTGACTCCGCGAGATGACCAATTCTCACGACTCACTCTTATCTCCCAATCTTGGCACACCACCACGACTCCACCGGTCCTTCGCTTCCACCCGCCACGCCTCAACCCCTTTACGAGAGAGAAATTACCCCGGATATTAGCGACTCCTTACAGATGCAGCAATCGATGGAGCAGAACTAGGTTATTCTATGGCTCGGACTCACTTTCCAACGATAACTCCTTTGCTATTACTCAATATCAATGGAGAATTATGGATCATCAGATGGGCTACCGCAGCAGGATAGACTCCCCGCACGAACGGACTCCGGGGTAACATCCCAGTGAGAGCATGGCCGAAAGTCAAAGTGAGACCAATTCAGCGCTGATTGGATTTGAATGGATGATAAGCCTCCATTTCTCCATGCTTTACTCCATGTCCCTTGCTCCATCGGCCAACATCAGCTCCATTCCGGTTATTCCATGTGTGTAGCCTCGCGGGGAACGTTACAATGGAGCAATCGAGATGGGGCGAAATGCAGATTACCGAGGATGTTGGTCAGCAATCATCCAGCCAGCAGCATTCGCATTCAGCAGTCATTCCATCAGCCCAGTCTACAAACTGCAGTGCCAGTATGTATGCTGTCCTAATACCATGTCAACCAGTGGCAAAGATTGGAATGTGTATCAGCATGACCACTTATGGAATCAGATGTTCTCCTTCCTAATTAGCCAAGTCCATGCCGGATCAATTTCGGCAATTGATAACATGAGTGATTGGGTGATTGAGTGGTGAAATCTTTTACTCCGTACGGGATAGTCCAACTGCGTTCGGGGAGACCGGGTGGACTCCGAGAAGAATCTGCCACTGTCGGGTGGCGCATTCCGTGAGAAAATTGCGAGGAACAGACAGAGAACAATCTGTGCAATCTGGATTATTTGATATGGTTGATACAGTTGATATTTTTTATAATTACTGTTATAAAATGTTATAAAATGTTTTTAACAGTAATTATAATATATCAACTGTATGAATTAATACAACTGTCAGATAATTGTCAACAGTCTATCGTGGGGTTACATTCTCGTGGGTCGATTTGCTGCAAAACCACGCCGGAAACCGCCGATCGCTTCCACGGTTGAACCGCAAACAATTTTATTCTTTCGTCGGTTTCGTCTGATTCGATTGGATTGGATTTGCAGGGGATTTTTGTCCATATCAAAAGTGGGACACTTTCTGGGCTGACCGGGCTTCTGTTTTATTTTATTTTTTATTCTTTTTTTTTTTTTTTTTCCTT
>Ga0209673_1000271_pt1 | contig 97740 bp, 76 predicted proteins | sample AraplaCol_mMS_r2_2_FD_184274 | JGI IMG/M metagenome (GOLD analysis project Ga0209673, IMG submission 184274) | Arabidopsis root microbial communities from North Carolina, USA - plate scrape MF_Col_mMS_r2 (SPAdes) (version 3) | ecosystem: Host-associated > Plants > Roots > Endosphere | place...
GGCGCCGCCAGTGTATACCCGCCCGGAGGAATTCCGGGGCTGGAAGGTACCCGATGTGCTGCTCAGCGGGGATCACCGGAAGATAGAGGAGTGGCGGCATGACAAGGCAGTGGAGCGTACAAAGAAACGCCGGCCTGATCTGTTGAAGTAAAGCTACAAGCTTTCAGCCGTGGTCTTCATTATTAAAACACTGAAAATCAGTGACATTTTAGTGAATAAAACGTACATTACTTGTGGCTTGCGGCTCGCAGCTTGCAGCTATTTTAAATTTTCCGGGCAATTATTTGGAACTTCTTTATTCAGTGCTTACCTTTGCCCTCCCATAAATAATTGAAAGATGAACGCTATTTCGTTTGTTCACGAGCAACTGACAGCAAAAAAACAGTATCCGAAGTTTAAAGCCGGTGACAATGTTACCGTTAACTATAAAATCGTTGAAGGTAACAAGGAAAGGATACAGTCCTTCAAAGGAGATGTCCTGAAGATGCAGGGCACTGGTTTTACAGCTTCTTTCACTGTTAGAAAGATCTCTGACGGTGTAGGTGTTGAAAGGGTGTTCCCCTTATTTTCACCCAACATTGATTCAATCGTATTGAATAAAGTTGGTAAAGTAAGAAGGGCAAGACTGTTCTACCTGCGTGAGCGCGCCGGTAAAGCAGCCCGTATCAAGGAAAAAAGGGTTTAGTATAAAAATACAGGGAAATTAGTGAGAACGGGAGCCGTTTTTAGCGGTTCCCGTTTTTCTTTTGCCTGCCAGTGAACGGGGTTAAAATCTACTTAAACTCGTAGCTGGACAGGAAAAAAACCGATTTTATCAACTATCTTTGTTAGCTGAACTTTAAAAAATTGAGAAAATGACTGCTGTTTTTGTAAAATCACCTCTTTTATTATTCCAGGATCTTGGTATGACTGAATTACTCTTAATAGCACTGGTTGTATTATTACTGTTTGGTGGAAGAAAAATTCCCGAATTAATGCGCGGCCTGGGTAAAGGCATCCGTGAGTTCAACGATGCTAAGAATAATGTACGCCAGGAGATCGAAGATGGTATGAAAGAGCAACCTTCTACCACCGACGCAAAGAAATAACACCCGATCCTACTTTCATTATTGGAACTGTTAAGGGGCTTTATGTTAAATTGTTGAGATAGATCAACCTATTGCGCAATTTAACCATATAACAATTTAACATTTAAGAATTAACTGGTTTGGCATTGTCTGGATTCAGCAGTATATCGTCTTTTCATGAAGCCTTATACGCCGGCAGCACCACCTGTACGGAGATGGTGCGTTATTACCTGGAACGTATCGCCGGGGCCAGGCATTTGAATGCCTTCCTGGAAGTATACGAGACGGAAGCCCTTGAAAGGGCCCGTGAGCTGGACGCCCGTATCAGCAGAGGAGAAAACCTGGGGCCGCTGGCCGGTGTGATAGTAGGCAATAAGGATGTCATTTGTTACAAAGATCATAAGGTAAGCGCAGCCTCCCATATCCTGGAAGGCTTTACCTCTTTATATTCCGCTACGGCAATTGAAAGATTGCTGGCAGCGGATGCTATTATTATAGGCAGCCTCAACTGCGACGAGTTCGCGATGGGCTCTACCAATGAGAACTCGGCTTACGGGCCGGTGCTCAACGCCCTGGATACTACCCGCGTGCCGGGAGGATCTTCGGGTGGATCGGCAGTGGCTGTACAGGCGGGGCTGTGTCACGTAAGCCTGGGCAGCGATACCGGCGGTTCCGTAAGGCAACCGGCCGATTTCTGCGGTATCGTAGGGCTGAAACCCACTTATGGGCGTATTTCGCGGTATGGGCTGATTGCCTATGCCTCTTCTTTTGACCAGATCGGGATTTTTGGCAGGAATATTGCAGATGTCGCAGCGGTTTTACAAGTAATCGCCGGACCGGATGAGTTCGACAGCACCGTTGCTCAACAGGAAGTTCCTGATTATCAATTGGGTCTTACGCACAATAAATCCTATAAAATTGCGTATTTAAAGGATGCACTGTATCACGAGGGACTTGATACAGAGATGCGGACAGCCTACACTGGCTTCTTTGAAGAGTTGGAAACAGCCGGGAATACAGTTACAGCAGCCGATTTCGCCTACTTAGACTATGTGGTACCTGCCTATTACGTTCTTACAACAGCAGAAGCCTCTTCCAACCTGTCGCGTTACGACGGAGTGAAATATGGTCACAGAACAGCGGAGAAGAACCTGGACCTGACAGAGTTTTACAAAAAAAGTCGCTCTGAAGGGTTCGGAAAAGAGGTAAAACGTCGTATATTGCTGGGGACCTTTGTGCTAAGTGCCGGATATTACGACGCTTATTACACAAAAGCACAACAGGTGAGGCGATTGGTTGTGGACAAATTATCCGAAATTCTGTCCCATTACGACGCTATCCTAATGCCAACAGTTCCCTGTACAGCCTTTAAGATCGGGGAGAAAACCGAAGACCCTATCGCCATGTACCTGGCCGACATTTATACGGTACTGGCAAATTTGGCAGGTGTGCCAGCCATATCGGTGCCCTTAAGGCGGCATTCAAACGGAATGCCCTTTGGTGTGCAGATCATCACAAAGCAATTTGACGAAGCGAACTTGTTGAACATTGCAGATCACGTTATGCAAATGAATTCAGTGAAGCTTAGCATGATGGATTAAGTATGCGAAGTTTCAGCTGGCCATAAAACAGGTCACTATTGTTTAAAATAAAAATGTGTATGAGGAAAATCTTTTTACTACTGCTTTTGCCAGCGATGGGCGGACTCAGTGCGTTTGCGGCAGATGGCAATACGGTATCTAAAGAGATGCTTGCTCCCCAGGAGGCAGCTCCGGACACTTCCATCTTGATGCACAAGGTGAAGTTACCGAAAGATACCACCACCGCAGTACCATTTACAGCCACCTCGTCTGCTGCAGTGAAGCGCGGCGCTCAAAGCCTGCCTTCCAGCATCAGCCCGAAAGTTTATGAGCAGATCAATAATAACCTGGTAGCCGGTTATGTGAATACATACGCCTCCAGGTACAGTCAGCATCTGCAAGCTATGTTAGAGAAGGGAGAACCTTATTTCCTGATGATCGAAAAAGTATTCAGGGAACATGGGATACCCGCAGAAATGAAGTACCTCGCCGTTATCGAATCCAGTTTTAATACTAACGCCCGTTCCAGGGTAGGCGCAGTGGGAGTTTGGCAATTTATGTCAGGCACCGCCCGTCTCTTTGGCCTGAACGTGGGTAAAAGGCTGGACGAAAGGAAGGACTTCTATAAATCTACCCTCGCCGCAGCGCAATACCTGAACCAGCTGTACGACCAGTTTGGCGACTGGCTGCTGGTAGTAGCTGCTTACAATTGCGGCGCCGGTGGCGTGCAACGTGCCATGAAGGCCAGCGGCCGCGAAGATTTCTGGGGTATGCAGTACTTCCTGCCCTCAGAATCCCGCAATCACGTCTATAAGTTCATCGCTACCGGTTATGCGCTTGACAGGTTCAATAACTTCTTCGGTGTAGGCGACGGAGATGACCGTATGCTGACTGCCGCTGAAAAGACAGCTCCTGCTGCTGCGATGTCTGCCGAACTGACCGAAGAGGACATGTTCAACACCGTGGAGTTCAATATCTCCGGTAAATACCGCCTGGAAGCGATCGCTAAAAAGCTGGATATCAACCAGGCAGAAATGAGCCGTCTGAACCCTGACTTCGCTAAAACAATGGCTGGTCCGGATAACAGCTACGACCTGCGTGTACCGAAAGAGAAGATGAAGCTGTTCATGGCTGAAAAGGACGAGATCCTGAAGGAGTCTATCCAAATGACCCTGGACGATAAAGCAGTAGCCACCGACAGGTCTAAATTCCCTGCTCCTGCTAAATTACCGGTACGGAATATGAACGCTAAGAAGACCGCTTCTACCGCTTCTGCCCGTAAACATACCTCTACCACCCGGAAGTACAGCGCTTCCAGGAAGAAAGGTACCACCGCGAAATATGCAAAGTCTGCTAAGTCAAAAAGAACTACCAGCGGCAAGACTAAAGCGAAAGTAGCCCCGGTTGCAAAGAACTAACTAGATCACTGAAAGATATTAGTATAAAAGGATCGCCATGACGGCGGTCCTTTTTTTATGCAGGGAGCTTAACTGATCCCCGCATGCCAGGCCTTCCTGAACTCCGCCCGTTTTACAAGATCCAGTAATGGGCCGGTCATGAAAGTAGTGGCTAAGGCCATCAGCACCAGCATCGCAAATATCTGAGGAGAGAGTATACCAAGATCATATCCCAGGTTCAGCACGATCAGCTCCATCAAACCACGGGTATTCATCAAAGCCCCGATAGCCAATGCATCGGTCCAGCTTTGTCCCATCAGTTTGGCCGTCAGGGTGCTGCCACCCAGCTTGCCACCCACGGCTACCAGCATGATCAGTCCGAACATCGCCCATAGCTGCCCATGATCAAGCAGTCCTATCTGGGTCCGTAAACCGGTGAAGGCAAAAAAGATAGGCAGTAATAATAATACGCTTACATCTTCCACTTTATCCGCCAGCAGATCCTTTACGGTGCTGTCGGCAGGCATGATCACGCCTGCCAGGAAAGCGCCGAACAAAGCATGTATACCGATCACCTCTGCTATCCAGGCAGACATCAATACTACCAGGAAAACCAGTGCCACGGCAGCTTTGGATTTATTGCCCGTGGTGAACTGCTGCAGTTTTTTTGCAAGCCATGGTTTTACCAGGTACATCATGATAGCCACCAGCAGCAGGGCCGCGCAAAGGGTGATCAGCGTGCCTAAGAGGCTGCTGGCCTTGGCGATGGCCACTACGGCGGCCAGCATACACCAGGCGGTAATATCATCCGCAGCTGCGCAGGTAATGGCCAGTGTACCCAGCGGAGTACCTGTCAGCTTGCGTTCCTGTACAATACGGGCCAGTACCGGGAAGGCGGTAATGCTCATGGCAATGCCCATGAACAACGCAAAGGAAAGAAAGCTCACATGCACAGGGGCAAAGGAGGGGAACATATAGTAAGCCAGCAAAACACCCAGGAAAAAGGGGAAGACAATACTGGCATGACTGATCATGATGGCGTCATGCGCTTTATGTTTCACCTTACCAGCATCCAGTTCCATACCCACGATGAACATAAAAAAGGCAAGCCCTATCTGGCTAAGGAACTGAAGGCTTTTAAGGCTTTCTGCAGGAAAAAGGAACTGGCTGCTGCCAGGCCATATCCATCCCAGCAGAGAGGGGCCCAGGCAGATACCTGCAATTATTTCTCCTACAACGGCAGGCTGCTTTATAAACTGGGCCAGCCGGCCAAAGAGCCGTGCGACCAATACTATGACGATGATCTGTAGCAATAAGAGGGCGAGGGGGTGTTGCAGTGCGTGTAGCCACTGGTCCCAGGCGCCTGCATGAGCTGCCGCCGCTGGCGTTGCTATGGCAACAGGAGCAGTTGCCTGACCACCTTTTACGGGTAAATGCGCGCCTTTATTGATAATAAACCATATCAGACAACCGAATATGCCGATGATCACCGGGTATAGCAAGGTTTGTTTCCGCATGCCGTCTTATTTTGTTACTGCCAAAATAGGGAAATCCGATGGCTAAAACCGGTTATTTAACTGTGAAATCCCCGTCCTCAATAGAATCAACCTATAGCCCCCTTCTTTTCAATGCAGTTTTACAGCGTAACTATTTACCTCCCATGAGAACAACATTTGTTTTTTTGATGCTTATTGTAACAGCTGGCAGCGTGTTCGCACAAGACAGCCTGCAAAAGACCAGCTTTAGCCGCAATCTTTCCGGTGTGACCGTCACCGCCGCCAAACCCCTGATCGAAAAGAAACAGGACCGTATCATTGTAAACGTAGACAGGATGATCACCGCCTCTACAGGAACTGCCATGGATGTGTTCAGTAAATTGCCTGGCGTTTCTGTTGATCCGGAGGGTATGATCCGCTATAATAACAAATCGGGTGTACTGGTATTGATAGATAACAAGCCTACTTATCTTTCCGGTACCGACCTGGTGAATTTGCTGCAAAACATGTCTGCCAACGAAATAGAAAGCGTAGAGATCATTCCTAACCCGCCGGCCCGTTACGATGCCGCAGGTAATGCCGGGATCCTTAATATTAAAACAAAGAAGGGACTGAAAAGGGGCACCAATGGTACGCTTACGCTTTCAGCGAGCCAGGGACAACGTACCCGGGAGAGTGCGGCGCTTACGCTGAACCACCGCAATGAAAACTGGAATATCTTCGGCAGCCTTACTGCGCTGGAGCGCCGTAATACGAATGATCAGCATACTGACCGTCTCTTTCCTGGCGGCGGCAGCACGAAAGATCAGCGTGTAAATGGACATGATGATATCAGCCAGTACGCCCGGAGTGAATCTGTAAAATTTGGCGCAGATCATTACCTGAGCAAAAAGACCACTATCGGCGTATTGATCAACGCCAGTTTGCTGGATGCGAAATTCGCCTCCGCCACAACAACACAAGTATTATCTGGGGACTCTCTGACAGACCTGCTGCACACGAACACGGCAGGAGATCTGAACAGAAAACAGCTTAGCGGCAACCTTAATTTCCGACAGCAGTTCAGCAAACCCGGACAGGAGCTGAGCGCCGACCTGGATTACCTGTATTATCGCTCTACGCTCAACCAGCAGATCATGACCCGCTTTTATAATGCAGGCAATGAAGAGAATGGAATAGCTCTGCAATTACAATCTGCTGCTCCGGTAGATATCAATGTATGGTCTGGTAAACTGGACTACAGTCATCCCCTCAATGCAAACATGCGGATGGAAGCGGGTGTTAAAAGCAATTATGTTTCCAATAATAACCGGCTCAACTATCTGCGTATGCAGGATGGCAAATGGATAGAAGATGCACGTACCAACGATTTTAAATATACGGAGCGTATTAATGCCGCCTACATCAACTATGCAGCTGCCTTTGGCAGCTTCAGCCTGCAGGCAGGCCTGCGCGCAGAACAAACTAAAGGAGAAGGTACACAGCAGAAAGGCGGTATCCGGTTCACGCGCGATACGCTGAACTTTTTCCCGACACTGTTCCTCAGCTATAAATTTTCCGATCGTCACAGCATAGGTGTTAATTACGGCAGGCGTATTGAGCGCCCGCAGTATGAGCTGCTCAACCCTTTTATTGTGATGCTGGATACGCTGACTGCCGAACAGGGTAACCCGGCATTACGCCCGCAATACGTAAACAACTTCGGCTTTAGTTATACTTATAATAGCTCATTGCAGTTTTCTCTGGATTACAGCGCTACAGACGATGTACTGTCTAAGTTAGTACAACAAATGCCGGGGGAGAAAATCACTATATTTATGTTTCAAAACATCAGCCGCTTGCGTACTGCTGCTGCATCCGTTACTTACAGTGCCGCTATCACACCCTGGTGGCAGGTCAGCTATTATGCAGCGTTGATCCGTACCAGCTATAAAGGCAAGGCGGAAGATGCTGATATATCGCTGCGTAACACTACCTTCAACGCCAACATTGGCAACAGTTTCCAATGGCAGCGTGGATGGTCGGCAGAGTTAAGCGCTGTTTACAATGGCCGTTACCTGAACGAGTTCCTGAGTGTGGCGCAACCTATCCTGGGACTTAATGTTGGTATCGCGAAAAGCATATGGAATAACAAAGCCAAAATACAATTGTCGGTCAATGATCTCAGCAGGCCACGTTACCGCATGCGCACGGAATACGGCAATATAAATATGAACTATTCCAGCCTGAGCGATAGCAGAAGGGTAGGGCTTAGCTTTATATGGAAGTTTGGTAAAACTACCGTAGAGAAAGCCGCCGAAAGAACAACAGGTACCAGGGACGTGGAAAGCCGCCTAAAGAATTAAAGCATCTTATGAAGCCGCCGATAAGAAAATACATCTGGATAGCATTATTGCTGATCATATTCACAGAGATCGCTGAATGGAACACGTATGCCGCCAATACGGGGCATACAGATCCCCATAGCTTTTCGGAGTATACCTTCCTGCTGCTCCTGTCATGTTTCGCTTATATGGTAACAACATTCAGCTACCGGTTCTGCAGCAGGTATTTCAAACGCTACGGCAATACTGTTGCCAGTATCACTGCATTTTTCACCGGAGCGGTCGTCTTCTATATCTCTTATCCGTTTTACCACAGTGCTTTTGCAACGGTCGTGCAGGGAGCGCGTTTCTGGAGTGAGCGTTGGGGCTCCCTGTTCTTCTGGCGCAACGGACTGTATATGCTGGTATCCATGTATGTACCGATAGCGATCTTCTGTCTTTTATTGCTGCATCAGCAACATATTAATGATTTGCAGCTGGCGCTGGTAGAAAAAGAAAAAGCGGGCCAGCAAAAGGAACTGCAGTTTCTGAACCGTCAGCTGGACCACCATTTCCTTTTCAATAATTTTCATTTCCTTTCCAACCTGGCAGAACAGCGGGATGAACGAACAGTAGCCTTTACACGTAAAATGGCAATGCTCTACCGCTATGTAACGAAGTACGCGAAAGAAGAAGTGGTGAGCCTGCAGGAAGAGCTGCAATTTGCCCGCGATTATCTTGACATCATGGAGTACCGTTTTCCCGGGCAGTTCCATCTAACACTGCATCATCAGACAGCGGCGCCTTTAACAACGTTGTATGTGTTGCCCGGTGCATTACAGCTGCTGGTAGAAAACGTGATCAAGCATAACGAAGTATCGCAAGCGGCATCTCTCCCGATAGAAGTATATATTAACGATGATGTATTGACCGTTGCTAATACCATACAACCCAAAGCTTACCGGCATGAGAGCCTGGGGCTGGGATTGAAGCACCTGTCTGATTTTTATACCTTACGCTGGAACAAACAGCTGAGCATCCGCCAGGAGCAGGGCATCTTCAGTGTAACACTACCTTTAATACAGTCTGCCGCATGAATATAGTAGTGATAGAAGACGAATTAACGGCCCGGGCCCAGCTGGTGGAACACATCCGCCAGTTTGACCCGGGCCATATCATTGTACAGCAGCTGGGCAGCATCCGGGAAACGGCTGCCTATTTCAGCACTGCGCCACAGGTAGACCTTATATTCAGCGATATTGAGCTGAGCGACGGCAACATCATCGCCGCCTGGAAAGACCTGGATATCCGGCTGCCGGTCATATTTGTAAGCGCTTATGATCAGTACTGGATGGAGGCTTTACAACGCACAGGTATCGACTATATTTTGAAGCCTTATGCTTACCCGGATATAGCCCGTGTGCTGCAGAAGTTCCTGCTGCTGCGCACACCATCCCCCGCTACTGCGCTTACTTCCTCAATGGAAGCGCTATGGCAGGCCTTGCAGCAGAAAGACCGCAAACGGTACAGGCAAAGGTTCACCTATAAGCTGAAGGATAAGATCCTGCTCGTGGAAACCGCTCATGTGTGCCTCTTCTCTATTACCAATGGTATTATCTATGCTCATGACCATTCGGGCAAAAAGCATCCCTTACAGGAGCAGACCCTGCAGGAATTGGAACAGGAGCTTGACCCGGATGTTTTTTTCCGTATTAACCGCAGCGATATTATCAATGTGGAACAGATTGATCACATGCGCAGCATCGAAGGGGAAAGAACAGAGATATTTTTAAAGAACAGGGTAGAGGCCGTATATACCAGTGCTAACCGTAACGCAGCATTTAAACGCTGGCTGGAAAGCAGGTAGGGGTCATTTTATCATTTCAGTGATGTATCCCTCAAAGTCTTCAATTTTATCGAATACCTTATCTAGCAGGCCATAGCTGGCTGTTTTACCATTACTGGGAATAACAGATACGCCTATGTACGATTCGCCATCGTATTGGATCGCGATAAAATCCCTGGCCCTGAAGATGTCGATAACAATCACACCTGATTTGAATTCCTTGATCTCTATTTTATAGGCAGGGAATGAATTATTAATAAATGTTTTAAAACGATCAGTGTCAATGTTCATAGAATAGCACGGACTTTTTTGATTCTGGTCTTAGTTTCAGGAATAGCTCTAACAGTTAGCAGTACAATGTAGGAATATAAGAAACAAAAAGCAACAGCGCTAGCACAAATATGTTATCAAAATTTGTTGCTACCGCTGTTGCTTTAAAAGCCGGGCTTACTTTTCAAATAATGTAGAATTCTCAAAAACAGTGAATTGCATGCCTCCGGGATCCTCCATCCTCACTACTTTGCTCCAGGGCGCCTGCTTTATTTCCGCGAGTTGTTTAGCTCCGCCTGCTGCCAGCTTGTCGGTTGCCAGCGTAATATCCTTACCTACATTCAGGGCCAGCCGAACGGGCCCGGCTGTTCTTGCGCCTACCTCTATTTCGTCGATGCGTGCGGCATGTTTACTGTCTACCAGTTCCAGGGAAGCCCGGCCGGCATCCAGGATGATACCGTTGCCCGTAGCTTCATGCCACTCCTTAGAAGTGTCGAGCCCGGCAACGTCCCGGTAAAACCTGATCACCTCATCCAGGTTATCTACTGTCAGAATGACCCTTAATTCTTTTACTTGCATTGCTGATCATTTTATGTACTACAAAGATACGGGCAGGAGCAGGGCGGCAGCAGGTACCTAAACGGGTTTTCCAGGTATTTAAGGAGGTTTCTTCCAGCCATAAAAAAACTGCCGGCTATCCGGGCCGGCAGTCCTGAGTAAACAATAACGGAGGCGACGCCCTATTGTTTTTTAGCCTCGTGTTTTTCCTTGCGGAGTTCGCGGTTAGCTTTGTTCTGTTCGCGGATGGTGCCGGTTTTGTCTTTACCGCTCACAACGCCATCAGGTTGCGGGTTTTTCTTCTCCTTTTCAGGTTTAGACTCTTTCTTTTCAAGACGGGCAGCTGCCTTGTCATTATGCTTCTGCTCTTTCATCTGCTTTTTAGCCGCCCTGGTTGAATCTTGTGCATTGACTGTCAGGCCTGTTGTTACCATTGCCAGAAAAGAGAGCGCAAAAAAGATACGTTTCATAGATAAATAAGGTTTTTAATAGATGTGTAATAGACCTATAAGTAACCGGATAGTTTAACGGGCATCCAGAAATTTATTAGTAAATTTGAACTACTATGTCAATTACATCTAATACAGAATTACTGGGAATGCAGCAGGTTGCCGAGGCCGTAGGAAGGATATTGAAGGAGATGCGCCAATATGCAAAGCCTGGTATCACAACCGCCGAACTGGACGAATATGGCGGACAACTGATGGAAATAAGCGGACTGCGTTCCGCACCAAAGCTGACCTATAATTTCCCCGGTTACACTTGTATCAGTGTCAATAATGAAGTGGCTCATGGTATCCCCGGTAGCCGCGTACTCCAGGAAGGAGACCTGGTAAATATTGATGTTTCCGGCGAGCTGAACGGATTTTGGGCAGATAATGGCGGATCGTTTGTGCTGGGACAGGATATTCACACCCATGAGCCCCTGGTAACCGCCTCCCGCCAGATATTACATAAAGCCATCAGCCAGATCAGGGGTGGCGTAAAGATTGCCGACATAGGAAAGCTGATAGAAACAGAAGCCAAACGCTCCGGTTACCGGGTGATCAGGAACCTGGTAGGCCACGGTGTAGGCAGAAGCCTGCATGAAGAGCCGAAAGAGATCCCTAATTTTTACGATAAATATAACAGGGCCAGATTCAGGAAGAACTCCGTAGTGGCCATAGAAACCTTTATCTCTACCCGGGCATCCTATGCTTATAACAAAGGCGACGGATGGACGCTGATAACAAACGACGGCAGCTTTGTTGCCCAGCATGAACATACCATCATTGTAACAGACGGCGCCCCCGTAATCCTTACTGCCGCCAACGCCATTTAAGCTTTTTCAGGCTGTTAACCCCCATATTTCCCCCTTCTGGTACCCGTCCCATGGGTAACCTTCGAAATTTGCAACACATCCTATAATACTTACAATTTTCAGCGGTGCAGATACATCAACTTTGTATCAACAAACAAAAACAAAAAATCATGAGCACCTTAAATGAAAAAGTAATCCTCGTAACCGGCGCCTCCAGGGGTATCGGAGCTGAAATTGCCCGCGAACTTTCTGCCGCAGGCGCTAAAGTAATAGTGAACTATGCCGGTGGTAAAGATGCCGCCGACCAGGTAGTAAATGAGATCAAAGAAAAAGGCGGTGATGCCCTGGCCCTGCAGGCCGACGTGAGCAAAGCTGCTGAAGTAAAAGCCATGTTCGATGCCGCCATCGCTCACTATGGCAGGATAGATGTACTGGTGAACAACGCCGGTGTCATGATCCTCAAACCACTCAAAGATACTACCGACGAAGACTTCGACCGCAGTTTTGATATCAATGTAAAAGGCACCTTCAATACCATGCGTGAGGCCGCTACCCGCCTGGCAGACAATGGTACTGTGATCAATTTCTCTACCACCGTACTGCGTGTGATGATCCCCACCTATGCTACCTATGTAGCTACCAAAGCAGCGGTAGAACAATTAACCCGCGTATTCGCCAAAGAAATGGGCAGCAGGAATATCAACGTGAACTCCGTTTCTCCCGGCCCCACTGGCACTGACCTGTTCTTCAATGGTAAATCACAGGAAGTAATAGACCGCCTGGCTGCTATGTCTGCCTTCAACCGCATCGGCAAACCGGAAGACATTGCCAAGGTGATCGTTTTCCTGGCCAGCGATGAAGCCAAATGGATCTCCGCACAGAACATCGGTGTTAACGGCGGTATGGCCTGATCTATACACCACCATCAAACATGAAACTTCCAACAATTTAAAATATCGTCATCATGAATTCCTTAAAAAATAAAGTAGCCCTGATCACCGGATCCGCAAGAGGTCTTGGAAAAGCAATCGCAGAACGTTATGCCGCATTGGGTGCAGACATCGTCATCAATTATTCAAGAGATAAAGCATCAGCCGATGAAGTGCTGAGCAACATCACCGCCATGGGCGTAAAAGTGATCGCCGTGCAGGCTGATGTAAGCAAGGTAGCCGATATTGAAAGGTTATTTGCAGAGGCTCTCAAAACTTTTGGCAAGATAGATATCGTAGTAGCCAATGCTGGTATCGAAATGGTGGAAACACCCGTTACGGCATTCACTGAAGAACAGTTTGACCGCTTATTCTCCATCAATACCAAGGGTGCTTATTTCACCATGCAGCAGGCTGCTAAACATGTAACAGACAAGGGCCGTATCATTTACATCGCTTCCAGCACCACTTCATTTCCTGTTCCGGGTATGGCGGTATACGGCGGTAGTAAGACCACTCCCCGCTACATGGTGGATATCCTGGCAAAAGAGATCGGGCACAGAGGTGTAACGGTGAACTCCATCATTCCTTTTGCAGTGGATCACTCCGGTATCTTCGTGGACCCTGCAGCTTATCCCGAACTGAGAAAGCAACTGCTGGACAGCTGTCCCATGGGACGCCTGGCAGAAGTAGAAGATGTGGCCAATATTGCCGAATTCTTTGCCAGCGATCTGTCTTCCTTTGTTTCCGGTCAGCACCTCCTGGTAAATGGCGCTGCAACAAACTAAGCAGTAAATATGTTAATGGTCAATAACAGCAAATCTAAAATGGGGTTCAAAATACTCAATACGCTACTGATATTGTTTGCAGTATACATGGGCTTGAAACAGGGATGGGCCATGATCAACGGTAAGCCCGCTATGTTGGAGATGTTTGAGAGATGGAATTTTGGCAGAACAGCCATAATAGCCTTCGGCGGGCTTACCATTTTAAGTGCAGCGCTCATCCTTTTTCCCGCCACCTTTCTCTGGGGTAATTTTCTGATGGCTGCTTCCATCCTGCTGATCATCTGTTTTCAACTGCAGGAACACAATATCAAAGGCGCCGCAATAGAATTACCTTTCCTGTTACTGAACCTGCTCATCATTTATCTGCAACATCCACTGGCACAAACCAGACTGAAATGAAACGTTTGATCTGCATCTCCATATTTTGCCTGCTCTCATCAACCATTTACGCACAAACAACAAGCACAATGAATACAGATAAGCTGAGCCACCCGGTCGTAAAGAAAGCTGTAAATGCCCTGCAGGCTGCTGATAAAGAAACCTGGTTCTCTCTTTTTACCAGCGACGCAACCCTGTATGACGATGGCAATAAAATGAATTTCCGCAGCTTCTTTGAAAAGGCCTTCGGTCATGAACGCTTTACCAGTATCGATAAAGTAGAAGACAATGGGCTTGCTGTTTACGGCAGGTTCCACAGTGATCAATGGGGTGATTTTAAAACCTATTTCAGGTTCCACCTCAATGAAGCGGGTAAGATCAGCCGCCTGGACATTGGCCAGGCCAGCTACTGATACCCCTCATGTATTAAACGCAAAAAATTAAACGCAGTTCAATATTTTGCATACTTCAATCTCAAAATAAGAGGATCTTATGAAGAAATGCCTTTTTATTGCACTGCTCATGATCGGCGCTACTCTTGCCCATGCCCAGTCTCCAACCCTTATTCAACGTGACCAGGAGATTGCCGGTATGGTGCAGGAAGTATCCGCCGATTCTTTGAAAGCCTACATCGAAACCCTCGTAGCCTTCGATACCCGCCATACCCTCAGCACACAGAAAGACCCTAAGAAGGGCATCGGCGCCGCCCGGGAGTGGGTAGCTGCCAAATTCAGACAGTTCGCCCTCAGATCCAACGGACGAATGACGGCATTTGTAGATACCATCACCTATCTGCCGGATGGCAAAAGAGTAGATGTACCCGTAAACCTGGGGAATGCCATGGCCATCCTGAAAGGCACAGACCCTAACGATAAAAGGATCTTTCTCATCACAGGTCATCTGGACAGCCGTGTTAGCGATGTTGCCAACAGAACCTCTACCGCCCCCGGCGCCAATGATGATGCCAGCGGTTGCGCAGCTGTCATTGAATGCGCAAGGATAATGAGCAGCCACGCTTTCCCTGCCACCGTGATCTTTGTGAATGTAAGCGGAGAAGAGCAGGGCCTGCTGGGCGCCCGCTTCCTGGCCAATAAAGCCAGGGCGCAGCACTGGGAATTGGAAGCGGTGCTGAACAATGATATTGTAGGCAGTAATAACAGCAACGAGACGAATATTATTAATAATACACAGATCCGGGTATTCAGCGAAGGCCTGCCCTTCTACCAGCTGGACTCTGTGGCCACCATGATCAGGGCGCAGGGACTGGAGAACGATGGCAAGGCCAGGCAGCTGGCCCGCTACGTAAAAGAAACAGGAGAACGTTATGTAGACAACCTGGAAGTGGTGATGATCTACCGGAACGACCGCTTCCTGCGCGGCGGTGATCATACACCCTTCGTAGAGAATGGATTTGCAGCAGTAAGGCTCACGGAGATGAACGAGAACTTCTACCACCAGCACCAGGACCTGAGAACGGAGAGTGGCATTGAATATGGAGACCTGGTTAAATTTATGGACTTTGAATACCTGCGTAAGAACACGGCCATGAACCTGGCTACCCTCGCCAACCTGGCTAAGGCGCCCTCCGTACCGGAAGCCGTGACGGTAGATGTAGCAGGATTAGGCAACTCCACCACCCTTCACTGGAAAGCGCCGCTGCACGGAAAAACAAAAGGTTATTATGTGCTGCTCCGCGAATCCACGAGCGCCTTCTGGCAAAAGAAATTCTTTACAACAGAAGATGCGATCAAGCTGCCTTATTCAAAGGATAACTATTTCTTTGCAGTGCAGGCAGTCAGCACAGACGGCAACGAAAGCCTGCCGGTGGTGCCTAAAGTGTCTGCACGCCGCTAAGCTCTTTTATTTCTCATATAACATTGTAACTTTGGCAGGATTCCGCGGGAAATGAGATACAAAGCATTTGATGATGAGATGTTGGTCAGATCGCTCCAGGCAGGCGATGGTAATGCTTTGGAAGAAATTTACCGCCGCTATAGCGAAAAGCTGTTCTTCGCCGCATTAAAGAAAGTACGCTCCAGGGAAATAGCAGAAGAGCTGGTACAAAAGCTGTTCGTGAATGTTTGGGAGAAAAGGGCGGCGCTCGACATACAACGGCTGGAAGCTTACCTGCAATCCGCCATCCGTTACCAGGTTATTAATTACATCAAGTCTACTATCATACGGGAGAGATACCTGCAACACAGTAAACAGCAACTGACAGAAGGAACGGATTCAGTAGAATCCCTCCTTCTGTTAAGGGAGCTGTCTGTAGCCATCGATGACGCCATCAACAAACTACCACAGAAAACCAGGGAGATCTTTCGCCTGAGCCGCTATGAAAAATGGCCGGTCAAGGAAATAGCCCGCTTCATGAACCTTTCAGAAAAAGCGGTGGAATATCATGTAACCCAATCGCTTAAGTTTATCCGCCTGCGCCTGAAAGACTATATCACCCTCTTACTGCCCCTCCTCATTAACTTTTCTTATATTTTTTTCCGTTCCATTTAGGGATTCGCTTTTTTCAGTTGACTTACTGTCATGAACCGGAAGGCTTTTTATCATTTGCTTGAACGCTATCTGAACGATACCTGCACCGAAGAGGAGAGGAAGCTGGTAGAGCAATGGTATGAATTACTGGATGATGACCAGGCGCCGGATGTGTCTTCCGAAGAAGCCAGGCGGCGTATGCAGGCCCTCTGGCCTAAGATAAAAGCGGAGCTCAGCGAACCGGAAGAGATCATGATGGATACGCCTGTGCGCACAAGGGTGATCCCCATCTGGCTGCGCTGGTCAGGCGCCGCAGCACTGATCGCAGGCCTGGCCCTGGGCGCTGGCTGGTGGTGGAGCCAGGGCAATCAGCAGAACATGCCTGTGCGGCAAAAGCTGATGGCGGCATTGCATCATGCAGAGAACCTTACAGCAAAAGCAGATACCATTTACCTCGACGATAATAGTATGGTTGTGCTGGAACCGCATGCCAGCCTGTATTATCCTGAACGCTTCGATGGTGCGAGAAGGGAAGTGTACCTGGAAGGGAACGCTTTCTTCAGCATCGCAGGCCGTCCGGGCCAGCCCTTTTATGTGTTCAGTAAGAAGATAGTGACACATGTATTGGGCACCAGCTTCCTGATCAGGACTGATGCTGTCACAGACCACATTGAAGTATCTGTTCGCTCCGGTAAAGTAGCCGTTTATGAAGAAGGTGAAGCGGCAACGCCATCTCAGAACAAGCAGTGGACAAACGGCGTGATCCTGGAGCCTAATCAGAAAGTGATCTACAACACAGGCGATCGTCGTTTTACTACTACGCTGGTGGATGATCCGTTGCCTGTACCAACAGCCAGCAGTGCGCCGGAACCAAACTTCGTTTTTGATGAAACACCTATGCCGGAAGTAATTGCGCGCCTGGAGGAAGCGTACCAGGTTAAGATCGTGCTGGAGGATAAGAACCTTGCAGCCAGCCTTTTCTCAGGCGATATAAAAGGCCAGAATCTTTATGACCAGCTGGAGATCATCTGTCAATCCATACAGGCTACCTATGAGGTAAAAGATGCCAGCATATTTATAAAACCAACGGGGAACAATTAACCACGTCATCAATGTAATAAACCACGTCATCAATCGATCTGAAACAATGAAAACGTAACACAACAGCCAAATAGAAAAGCTGGCAATGGGGGGCATTGCCAGCTTGATAAGTCCCCGTGAAACCACGGGTTATTATTGCACGCCTATTCAATAACGAACAATAACATCCGAAGTTATGAAAAAACAGCGACTTGTTGCTTTAATCAGTCATGCAATGAGAATAACGTTCATTCAAACTTTCCTCGCACTTGTCTTTACTTCTTTTACCTACGCCATGCATGTGGATGCGCAGGCTGTATTGGATAAAGTAGTAACTATCTCACGCGACAGCGCTGAATTTAAAGAGGTGTTGACGGAACTGAAGAATATGACAGGAGCCCGGTTTGTATACAGCTCCAGTACAATACAACCTGAAAGAAAGGTGTCTATCTCGCAGCGCGAGAAACGCCTGGGAGAGGTGCTGGAATCACTCTTCCGGCCACTGGATATTCAGTATAAGATCATCAAGGGCCGCATCGTGCTCTTTCGAACGCAGCGGCCATCTTCTGATGGCTCGCCAGGCAGCACGCTGCAATTGCAGTTTGCTCCTGCCGACATTGGTGTAAGGGGCATAGTGCTCAACGCAGCGAAAGAGCCGGTGATCGGCGCTACTGTATTGGTAAAAGGCACCACCGTAGGAACGGTGACAGATGCCGACGGCCGTTTCCGCTTAACAATACCAGGTAAAGGAGAAGCAATTTTAGTGATTTCCGCCATCGGTTATAAAACACAGGAGCTGCCATGGAATGGCAATACAGATCTGGACATCGCTATGCAGGAAGCGCCTAACCCTTTGAACGAAGTGATCGTGGTGGGTTATGGCACACAAAAGAGAGCCACTTTAACAGGCGCCATCTCTTCTGTGAAAGGAGCTGAATTTGTAAAGAGCCCGCAGCCTAACCTGTCTAACTCTTTCGCAGGCCGCATGCCGGGTGTGATTGCCAACAACCGTTCCGGTGAACCGGGTTCTGACGAATCTTCTATTCTCATCAGGGGCATGGCCACTACAGGTAATAACAGTCCGCTGATCGTAGTAGATGGTATTGCCAATGCACTCGGAGGGCTCAGTCGCCTCGATCCTAATGATATTGAAAGTGTCTCTGTGCTGAAAGATGCTTCTGCCGCTATTTACGGCGCACAGGCAGCTAATGGCGTCATCCTCATCACTACCAAAAAAGGGAAGTCCGGGAAGCCGAAATTCAATTACTCCTTTAACCAGGGTTTTGTTCAGCCTACCCGCCTGCCCAGGTTTGCAGACGCGCCAACCTTTGCTACTATCCTGAATGAAATTGATTACTATCGTAATCCTTCCGGTGGCATGAACCAACGCTACAGTGCTGATGAGATAGAAAAGTTCAGGAACGGATCTGATCCTATTCTTTATCCCAATACCGATTGGGTGCATGAGCTGATCAAATCTTCTGCATTACAAAGCCAGCATAACCTGTCTGTTTCGGGTGGTACAGAAAGCATCAATTACTATGCTTCCGTTGGCATACGCAGCCAGGACGGCCTGTATCGTGATGGCGTTAATAAATACAACCAGTATAATTTCCGCACCAACCTGGAAGCAAAGGTGAACGACCGCCTCACCGTAGGCCTGCAGGTAGCAGGCCGCCAGGAAGACAGGGTATATACCGCCAGCTTTACTGCCGCCAATATCTTTGAATTCCTGTACAGAACTTATCCTACTATTCCCGCACACTATCCTAACGGCTTACTGGGCGCTGGTGTAGAGCAGGGAAAGAACCCCTTAGCCATGGCTTCCCTGGCAGGACAGAACAAAGCGCCTACCACTGTTTTTAATGGCATCCTCAGGGGCAGTTACCAATTACCTTTAAAGGGATTGTCATTAGACGGATTTCTGTCTGTTGATAAGACACAAGCCTTTTCAAAAGACTTTCGTCAAAACTGGATCGTATACCAGTATAACAAGAACACACAGCAATACGATCCTGTAAAAGGAGGTCCGGATAAACCGCAATTGTATGAGAACAATGACAACGTTTCGCTCATCACAGCAAATATCAAACTGAATTATACCCGTCAGTTTGGTGATCATAGTATCAACTCATTTATCGCCTATGAGCAAAGCGAAACCAAATATGAAAGCTTCGGCGCCAGCAGGCTCAATTTTATTTCCTATCAATTGCCTGAACTGAGCCAGGGCGGCGCGCAGCCAACAGACTATGGCAATAGCGGCAGCAGCTCACGTGTTGCCCGCAGGAATTATTTTGGCCGGGTAGCTTATAGTTTTCGCGATAAATATTTAGCCGAAGTGCAGGCCAGGTATGATGGTTCTTCTATCTTCCCCGCAGGCGAACGATATGGCTTTTTTCCTGGTATTTCATTAGGCTGGCGCCTTTCACAGGAGCCCTGGCTGAAACATAACCGCGTCATCAATGATCTTAAACTAAGGGCTTCTTACGGAGAAGTGGGTAATGACCGTGTATCTGCCAACCAGTTCCTGGAGAACTTCCAGATACAGAACACGGTGATCTCTACGGGAGACCCTGCGGTAAATGCACCTGCCATTCAGTATAGCAGGCTGGCCAATCCCAACATTACCTGGGAGAAGGCCAAAAAATATAACATTGGTATCGATGCTACCGTGTTTGAAGGGCTCTCCGGCAGCGTAGATATATTCATGGACAAACGCACCAATATCCTTTCTTCCCGCAGCATCAGCATCCCTGCAGTAAGTGGTATCAGCAGCAGCCAGATCCCGAATGAAAATATCGGTGAAGTAGAGAACAAAGGCATTGAAGGCAGCCTGCAGTATGTTGGAAAGATAAATGGCTTTACCTACAACATAGGCGGCAACATTGCCTATGCAAGGAACAAGATCATCTTTGCTGATGAAGCGCCCAACACCCTGCCCTATCAGAAGTACACCGGCCTGCCCATTGGTTCTGATCTCATGTACCGGGCTATCGGCATCTTCAGAACACAGCACGACCTGGATGCGTATCCTAAAGTATCAGGCGCACAGCTGGGCGATCTTATCTACGAAGATTATGACAAAGACGGCCAGATCACCGCTGCAGACCGTGTAAGAACACCGCTGTCTAACGTGCCGCAGATCGTTTACGGCGTTAACCTGGGCGCCGGCTGGAAAGATTTTGACCTGAGCGTCCTGTTCCAGGGACAGGCGCGTTCCGTACAGTATGTCATGATCGAATCCGGTGAGTTCAGCAGCTTTATACGTACCTGGGCAGATAACCGCTGGAGCCCTGACAATCCCCAGGGTAGCTTTCCCCGGGCCGATTCACGTGCAGGCACCAGTGTGAACGGCGCTTACCGTAACACTTTCTGGCTGCAGAATACCGCCTTCCTCCGCCTGAAGAACCTGGAGCTGGGATATACCATGCCGCAGGCCCTTATTTCCAGGCTGAAGCTGTCAGGAGTACGCATCTATGCCAATGGCTTTAATTTACTCACTTTCACTAAAGTGAAAGACATTGATCCGGAAGGGGATAATTCCAATGCCTACTTCTATCCGCAGCAAAAGATCTATAACCTGGGTATTAACGTGAGCTTCTAAATTCTACACCAATGAAAAATCAAGGAATATTAATCATCCTATTAATTATATTTACTGTTATAACAGGGGGCTGCCAGAAGGATTTTCTTGATACCAAGCCTACCGACCTGGTTTCTGACCAGGCTATCTGGCAGGATTCCATACTGGCCGATGCCTATGTAGTGGGCAGATATATTGGAGTGGGCCTTACAACAGAAGGGGGGAAACCCGGCTTTGGCCGTGGTTTTGAAGACGCCTGGATGAGCTCTGTGACTGATGAGTCCATGTGTAATTTCGATAACGACACCTGGTTTGTGCAGCAGGGTAACCTGGCATCAGACAGAACAGGCTGGATCAGCAATATCTGGACAAGGAGTTACCGCAGTATCCGCGAATGCAATTACGCACTGGAAAACCTCGATAAGGTACCTGCCAGTGCGGGCAATATAGAAAGGATGAAGGCGGAGATCAGGTTTATCAGAGCTTACCGTTACCATGACCTGATCCGCACCTATGGCGGCGTACCGCTGGTAGGAGATAAGGTGTATACGCTGGAAGACAGGGATTTCACGCCACTCTATGAAAGAAAGAATATCCAGGAATGCATAGCATATACCATACAGGAACTGGATGCAGCCGCCGCCGGGCTGAAGGGCAAGCCGGTGATCCCGGGCCGCGGTTCAGAAGGCGCAGCACTGGCCCTCAAGGCAAGGTTGCTGTTGTATGCCGCCAGTCCCCTGTATAATAACGATGTGAACGATGTTGCCAAATGGCAGGCGGCTGCTAATGCAGCCAGCGCAGTGATCAATCTGAACAGGTATTCGCTGTATCCTAATTACCGGAACTTATTTATCACCAATAATACAGGCGAGGCTATTTTTGAAAGATTGTATTCTCCCACTAACGAGCATACAAACCTGGAACTGGTGAACGGGCCTAATGGTTATGGCGGCTGGGCAGGCAATACACCCCTGCAAAACCTGGTAGACGACTATGAAATGAACAATGGAAAATCCATAAAAGATCCTTCTTCAGGCTACAATCCACAGGATCCCTACGTAAACAGGGACCCGCGTTTCTATGCCTCCATATTGTATAACGGCGCTCCTTACAGAGGCCGGGCAGTAGAAACATTTGTACCGGGCGGACAGGATAGTAAAGATGGATCAGAGAACTGGAACACCTCCAAAACAGGCTACTATGTGCTGAAGTTCATTGACGAGAGCCACCCTATCAGAAACGCTAACCAGACTGCTTTCCAGCCCTGGAAATACATCCGCTACGCAGAAGTGCTGCTTAATTATGCAGAAGCGCAGAACGAAGCTGTTGGACCTGATCAGTCGGTATATACTTACCTGAACCAGGTCAGGCAGCGGGCCGGGATGCCTGCTATTCCCGCCGGTCTTACACAGGCGCAGATGCGGGATAAGATCAGGGCGGAGCGCCGTATTGAACTGGCCTTTGAAGAACATCGCTATTTTGATGTCCGCCGCTGGAAGATCGCCAACGTGACGGAAAATGTGCCGGCTAATGGCATATTGCCCGAGAAACAGGCCAACGGCAGCATCATTTACCGGAACATTATTTCACTTTCAGATAGAAAATTCCAGCAGCGCAACTATTGGGTGCCTATCCCGCAAGACGAGATACGTGCCTCGGGCGGCCTGCTAAAACAAAATCCCGGTTACTAAATACATGACAAAGCATTACTGGTATCTCATATTGTTCGGCTGCTTCGCCTTCTCCTGCAAACAGGGTAAAAAAGAAATACGGTTCTCCGTCGTGCCTGCAGCACAATCAGCCATCACTTTCGAAAACACCATACAGGAAACGGAGCAGCTGAACGTTATGAAATATGAGTACATGTATAATGGCGGCGGTGTGGCTGTAGGAGACCTCAATGGCGATAGCCTGCCCGATATCTATCTTACCGGTAACATGGTGCCCGATAAATTGTACCTCAACCAGGGCAAGCTCTCTTTCAAAGACATTACAGAGGCCGCAGGCATTCAAAACCATAAAGGCTGGAAAACCGGCGTTACCATGGCAGATGTGAACGCAGATGGCCTGCTGGATATTTACGTTTGCTATTCCGGTAATACGCCGCTGGAAGAAAGGGGCAACCAGCTGTTCATTAACCAGGGCGTACAACAAGGAATACCGGTGTTTAAAGAGATGGCGGCCGCCTACGGACTGGATGGCAAAGGCTCCAACAGTACACAAGCTGCCTTCTTTGATTATGACCGTGACGGAGACCTGGACATGTTCCTGCTCAATCACGCCACCATGTTCTACAACCCCTTTTATAACACCGAAAAACTGCGTACGCTCCGGCATCCTTATTTCGGCAATAAGCTGTATCGTAACGATAGCCTGCATTTTACAGATGTAAGCGAAGCCGCTGGTATAAAAGGAGGGGGGATCAATTTCGGCTTAGGCATCGGCATCAGTGATGTGAATAACGATGGCTGGCCCGATATCTACGTTACCAACGACTACGAAGAACAGGATTTCCTCTACCTGAATAATCACGATGGTACCTTTAACAGCCAGGCCATAAAAGAATCTATCGCCCATATTTCAAGGAACGGTATGGGTGTAGATATAGCCGATTATAACAACGATGGCCTGCAGGATATCATCGTGCTCGACATGCTGCCGGAAGACAATTACCGTCAGAAAATGCTGCGTGGCCCAGATGACTATGATAAATACCACCTGCTGGTAGACAATGGCTACTATCACCAGAACATGCGCAATACCTTGCAGCTGAACAACGGCATTACTCCAGCCGGTATACCGCTGTACAGTGAAATAGGACAGCTGGCCGGCGTTTCCAATACCGACTGGAGCTGGGCGCCTTTAATGGCGGACTATGATAACGATGGCCTGAAAGACCTGTTCATTACCAACGGCATCCCCCATGATTTTACCGATATGGATTTCATGAAGTACAAAGTAGCCGATGCAAGAAGGCAACAGGGAAGTAACATGCAAACGGCGGAACTGGTAAAGCAGATGCCCTCGCTGAAAACAAACAACTATATATTTCGCAACAAAGGTGACCTCACCTTTGCAGACGTTACAAAAGAATGGGGGATGCAAACACCCTCTGTAAATAGCGGCGCCGCCTATGCAGACCTGGATAATGACGGAGATGTAGACCTGGTAGTAAATGCCACGAACGAACCATCTCTCATCTGGGAAAATCATACCAGCGCCTCAAAGGATCAGCACTACATTACCATTGCACTGAAAGGCCGCCGGCCCAACACTTATGCCATTGGGGCAAAGGTGAGCGTAAAAACAGGCGGTAACATCCAGTGCCAGGAACTGTACCCTGCCCGTGGCTTTCAATCTACCGTAGATCCCCGCCTGCATTTCGGTCTCGGTAAGGATACCCTCGTGGATCAATTGACAGTACAATGGGCAGACGGGCGCACTGCTTCCTTCCATCACATTAAACCCGACCGCATTTTTACTATAGACGAAACGCAGCCAGGTCTCGATTCAGCAAAGATCCCGGCGCTTACATTTACGCCGTACTTTAAAGATATTACGCAGGCAGCAGGATTGAATTTTACACAGAAAGAAAACCCCGTAGTAGACTTTAAATACCAGCCCTTACTGCCTTATCAATTGTCCTGCCAGGGCCCGCAGCTCAGCAAAGGTGATGTAAATGGCGACGGGCTGGAAGATGTATTTATCGGCGGGCCCCGTGGAGAGGCATCTGCATTGTTCCTGCAAACAGCTACGGGTACGGGTACTTTTATAAAAAGCCCGTCACAGCCCTGGGTACAGGACTCTTTATGTGAAACAATCGGCTCCTGCCTCTTTGATGCCGATAAGGATGGTGACCTGGATCTGTACGCAGTAAGCGGCGGTAATGAAATATATACCAATCCGCTTCAACTTGAAGACCGCCTGTACCTGAACGATGGTAAAGGGAATTTTGAAAAAGCAGCAGGGGGGTTACCTAAATTTACAGACAGCCGCTCCTGTGTAATAGCAGCCGATTTTGATAAAGATGGTGATGCAGATCTTTTTATTGGCGGCCGCTTGCAGCCACAGTCATTCCCGCTGCCGTCCCGCAGTTATATCCTCCGGAACGATAGCCAAAAGGGGCAACTAAAGTTCACTGATGTAACAGAACAGGTAGCGCCTGAGCTGCGCAACCCGGGAATGGTCACCAACGCAGTATGGACAGACGTAAATAAAGACAGCTGGCCCGATCTCATGATCGTAGGAGAGTGGATGCCCGTTAAATTATTCGTGAATAAACAGGGCCGCTTCTCAGATGTGTCTCAAGCTGCCGGGCTGTCAGCAACAGGCGGCCTGTGGCAAAAGATCATTGCGGATGATATAGATGGAGATGGCGATACGGATTTCGTCCTCGGCAACCTGGCGCCCAATACGCAGTTTAAAGCAAGTGTACAGGAGCCTATGTGCATGTACATCAATGATTTTAATATGGATGGCGTAATGGATCCTATCATCTGTTATTACATCCAGGGCAAGAGCTATCCCTATCCCTCCCGCGATGAGCTCCTGGACCAGATCGTGATGCTCCGTAAAAAATATGTGCATTACAGCGACTATGCCAATACTACGATCGAAGATATTTTCCCGCCCGAAGTGCTGAAGAAAAGCAAGGTATTGCAGGTACAGCAACTACGTAACGTGGTATTGATCAACGATGGCAAGGAGCATTTCAGCATGCGTGAGCTGCCTGTACAGGCCCAGTTCTCTGCCGTATTCGGTATCCTATCCGGTGATTTTGACCATGATGGTAAGAAAGACCTCGTGCTGGGCGGGAACTTTTACCCCTTCCGCGTGCAGCTGGGCAGGGAAGATGCCTCAAAGGGCCTGTTCCTGAAAGGGGATGGCAAAGGCGCCTTTACCGCATTGGACTACCAGGCCAGCGGCCTGCTGATAGACGGGGATGTGAGGGACCTGGTAATGGTGAGCAATCCGGGAAAACAACCCCTGATCATTGCGGCTAAAAGTAACGGCGCCGCCCAGGTATTATCCCTTTTAAATCATTAGTCTTCAATACATTAAATTGTTAACCCCAGCTTTTTCCGTTTTTGATCGATAAATTTCCGGATTTGATCGATACTTAACAGGAAATCTTTCTTCCTTTGCCCTCGAATTAAACGGACTCCTGTCCTGCAAAAATTACCACTATCTAAATATTTCGGAACAGTGAAAAATTTATTCCCTGCAAATCTTGCGGCACTGGCAATATCTGCTGCTATTTTTATGTCTTCCTGCTCTAAGGACGATAAGAACGGAACACCACAGTACAACGTACCTTCCACCTACTCATTCGACAATGTGGATTACGGCACTTCTACCACCAGGGTGAACATGATGGTAAAGCTGGATGCCTACATGAAGAAAGGCACCACCGTAAAACTGAAACAGGATACCGTTAACAACATGTTCAACAATACCGGTAATCCCTTTGGTGATGCCAAGCTGGATGCTTCCGGTTTAACCCTGGCAGAAAAAACAGCTGACCCGGTGGTTTTCAAGAGCTTTATGGACAGCGTGGTGGTTGCCAGCCAGCGGAATGATGTACCCGCTTCCGAAGGTGCTTCCGGTTACGTTCCCCGTGGCACCGGCAAGATCATAGTAGGCGCCAACGGCATTGAATATGGCCAGGCTGCTTTGAAAGGCATGATGGGAGGCCTGTTCTTTAAAGAAGCCATGACTATTTTAAGCAAGATCTCCCAGGACGACAACAATACCGTTGTTCCCGGGCAGGGCACTGCTATGCAGCACCATTGGGATGAGGCTTTTGGTTACCTCGCTATCCCTACTGATTACGATTCATCCAGAACATATACATCCGCAGATGCCAACAGGCCCTTGCTTTGGGGCGGCTACCTCGCAGAAAGAGGCAAAGCCATCCAGGCCGGCGGCATCCTTTTCGAAGCCTTCCGTAAAGGACGTGCAGCTATCGGCGCTAAAGATTATACCGTACGCGACGAGGCGATCAAATCCATCCAGAGCACCTGGGAAAGACTGGCAGCTGCAGCGGCACTGGCTTATGTAACGCAGCCACAGGCCTCTGCCAATATCGGCAACCTGGGCGCCCAGTTCCACGCCTTGTCTGAAGGTTATGGCTTTATTGCCTCGCTTAAATACAGGGCGGCCGGCAGTAAATTATCAGATGCAGATTATCAGAAATTGGTTGCGATCATGAATACCAGCTTCTACACGCTGGTAAATGAATCCGGATTCAAAAGCCTGAACGAAGCGAAAGACATTCTTACAAAAACTTATAGTCTCTAAAGACTAACAGCAAGTCCTCCAAGGGTTTCAAACCCCTGGAGGGTTTAGCAGCATGCTCCTGGTAAAGCAACCGGGAGCGTGCTGTTGAACGTATTTAAACCGGAATAATTTTTACCATGATAAGGAAGAATATACTATCAGTTGCGTTGTTGGCAGGCGTGATCTCCATCATATGCTTTGCCTGCAGTAAAGGTGGCGGCTCGTCTGATCCCAAGCCGGATAATGGTTATGACAAAGCAGCTATGCTGACCAACTATGCGGATAACCTGATCATACCCGGGTACACCGCCATGCAATCAAAAGTGCAGGACCTGGATGCTGCCCTTACAACGTTCCTGGCCACGCCAACAGATGCTAATCTGCAGCAGGCTAAGGCAGCGCTTAAGAGTGCCTACCTGCAGTTTGAGAAAGTATCCGTGAACCAGTACGGCCCTGCAGAAACTTACCTCCTGGGTAATTTCATCAATACTTTTCCCGCCGATACCACTAAGATCAATGCCAACATACAGTCCGGTACCTACGACTTTACCAGCGCTGGCACTGTTGACCAGCAGGGATTATCTGCATTGGATTACCTCCTTGCTGAAAGCGGCGCCCTGCAAAAGTTCACCAATGGCAGCGCCGCTGCCCGCAAGAAATACGTGCAGGATGTAATGGCCCGTATAAAAAGCCTGGTGGATAAAACCCTGGCCGACTGGAAGAATACTTACCGTGCCCAATTTGTTGGAAACACCCGTTCAGATGTGGGCAGTCCCATAGGTTACCTGGTAAACCAGTTTGCCTATGAGATGGATCAGCTGAAAGGTCCCCGTATTGGCTGGCCCTTTGGCAAACAATCCGGCGGTACTGTGTTTGCAGATAAATGTGAAGCTTACTATTCTGGCTTCTCTGCAGCACTGGCGGTTGAGAACCTCACCAGCCTGCGTAACAGCTACACCGGTGGCGATGGCAAAGGCATAGACGATTACCTGGTATCTCTGAAGAAAGATCAGCTCAATACAGATGTGCTGAAACAGTTTGATGTAACGCTTACTAAATTAAAAGCAATACCAGATCCCATGTCTGCCGCTTTTACGGCAAATAAAGACCTGGTAGATGCCGCATACAAAGAAATACAGCTGCTTCTTACCCTGCTCAAAACAGACGTAGCTTCTGCTACCGGGGTACGGATCACTTACCAGGATAGTGATGGGGATTAATATACAGCGTCCGGTACATATTGCGCCGCTGGTTACCTTCAGGGTCGCCTTCGGCGCAATGATGTTGTTGAGCATTATCCGTTTCTGGGTAAACGGATGGATCACCTCATTATATGTAAAACCGGGTTTTTATTTTCCTCTTCAGGGCCTGGGCTGGGTACAGCCATTAGGATCTGCTGGTACGCATGTGCTCTTTGCCCTGATGGCCATAGCAGCCCTGCTGATCATGCTGGGCCTTTGCTACAGGGCAGCGGCCGTTATTTTCTTCCTGGCATTCACCTATGTGGAGCTGATAGATGTCACCAATTACCTCAATCATTATTATTTCATCAGCATTGTCAGCTTCCTTTTAATATGGGTGCCTGCGAATGCTTATTATTCGCTGGACACGAGCTTGGGCCTGGCCGCTGAAAAAACACAGGTGCCTGCCTGGACGATAGGGATCTTCCGCCTGCAGCTCTTCATGGTGTATTTCTTCGCGGGGCTGGCAAAGCTGGATCATGACTGGCTGTTTGAGGCCCAGCCCATGAAGATCTGGCTGCCTGCAAAAAGTCATCTGCCACTGATAGGACCATTGATGTACAAGGAATGGATAGCTTATTTTTTCAGCTGGTTCGGCGCATGCTATGATCTTTTCATTGCATTCTTTTTGCTGATCCGGAGAACAAGACCGGTAGCCTATTTCTTTGTGCTGGCGTTTCACCTGGCAACAGCGCTGTTCTTCCCGGGAATAGGCATGTTCCCTTATGTGATGATAGTAAGCAGTCTTATTTTCTTCAGCAGCAATTTTCATTTGCGTTTACTGGGCTATCTGCCATTCTTTAAAAAGAAGGAGAGCGGAACTTATTCCTATCCGCCGTATGCGGGTAAGCTGCTGCTGGCCATGCTTTGTATCCACTTTATCATTCAGGTGCTGCTGCCTTTCAGGTATCTGCTGTATCCCGGCCGCCTGTTCTGGACAGAAGAAGGTTTCCGCTTTTCCTGGCGGGTAATGCTGATGGAGAAATCAGGTAATACTTTCTTTTATGTAAAAGAGCCGGCCAGCGGTAAAACATATGAGGTCAATAACAGGGAGTTCCTTACCCCCTTGCAGGATAAAATGATGAGCACCCAGCCGGATATGATCTTGCAATACGCTCATCACCTGGCGGCAGTATATGCGGCACGCGGCGTACGCCAACCGGAAGTATATGTAGAGAGCTATGTGGCCTTAAATGGCAGAAGATCCGGATTATATATCGATTCTACAGTGAACCTTGCGGCGCAGCCTTTTAGCTGGCGCCATTATCAATGGATATTACCTTATAAAGAGAGACATGAGTAAAATGAGCATGTGGGTATGCCTGGCAGGCATGCTGTTGTTTTCTGTCGGTGTGTATGCACAGCAATTATCCCTGAGTGGCAGCATTCAACTGAATGGATCTGCTGTAGAAGGAGCCGCCGTTAAGCTGACACCGGGCGGACAAAGAACAAGCAGTGATGAAAAAGGGAGCTTCAGCTTCACCGGTATTGCGTCCGGCAACTATGAGCTCACCATACAAAGGGTGGGAGCAGAAGAGTACAGGCAAAAGGTAACGCTGAAGTCTGAGAGCCTGCAATTAGTGATTAGCCTCACCTCTGCAAAGAACACGCAGCTGGATGATATCGTAGTATACTCTGCGAATGAACAGGGCGCCGGTAAATTAAGACAGGTGGAAGGCACCGCTATTTATGCCGGTAAGAAGACCGAAGTGGTTAACATTGCCAATATCAACGCCAACCTGGCTACTAACAATCCCCGTCAGGTGTACGGCCGCATCGTAGGACTGAACATCTGGGAATACGATGGTGGCGGACTGCAGTTAGGTATTGGTGGCCGTGGATTAAATCCCAGCCGTGTGTCTAACTTTAATACCCGTCAGAACGGGTATGATATCAGTGCAGATGCCCTGGGCTATCCTGAAAGCTATTATACGCCTCCTACAGAAGCTATTGAGCGCATAGAAGTGGTACGCGGCGCTGCAAGTTTACAATACGGCACACAGTTCGGCGGACTGGTAAATTTCCAGTTAAAGAAAGGTCCCGCTAATAAACCCTTTGAGCTCATCAGCAGGCAGACTGGCGGTTCTTTTGGTTTCTTTAACTCCTTCAACAGTATGGGCGGCACCGTTGGTAAGCTCAACTACTACACCTACTTCCAGTATAAAAGAGCAGACAGCTGGAGGCCTAACAGCCATTTCAACCAGCAAACCGCTTATATCCACCTGGACTATCCCATCACCAATAAACTGAAGATAACAGGAGAGTACACTTTCATGCACTACCTGGCGCAACAACCCAGCGGCCTGACAGATGATGATTTTGAAAAGGATCCTTCCATTTCTGTCAGAAGCCGAAACTGGTTTAAAGTGAACTGGAATCTCTACAACATCACGCTGGACTACCAGATCAGTCCCAGCACAAAGCTGAACTGGCGCAGCTATGCGCTCAGGGCTGGCAGGGAAGCATTAGGTATCCTGAACTATATTAACCGTCCCGACCCGGGAGGCCCCCGCGATCTTCTGGCAGATAAGTACAGGAACTATGGTTCGGAATTAAGGTTGCTGCATCAGTATACATTATTCAAAGGCCAAACCAGTTCCCTGCTCTCCGGCGTAAGAGTATATAAAGGCCTTACCTACCGTGACCAGGGAGACGCTGATGCTGGTTCCGGTGCTGATTTTGTTTTCAATCCCAAAGAGCCGGATGCTTCTTCCTATAAATTTCCGGGTACTAACATCGCAGCCTTTTCAGAGAATATTTTCCAGATAACTGATAGATGGAGTATTACACCCGGCGTACGCTTTGAGTATATTTCTACTAAATCAGACGGCTATTATTACCAGATCATGCGCTTTGTGCCAAACGTAAAAGTGCCTGAACAAAAAGAGAACAACCGTTCATTTGTGCTGTTTGGTATTGGTACTTCTTACCAGTTTAAAAGTGGGATAGAGCTCTATGCAAACATCTCCCAGAACTACCGTTCTATCAACTTCAACGATCTTCGCGTATTGAACGATAACGCCAAAGTAGATTCTTTGCTGAAAGACGAAACCGGCTTTACTGCAGATGGCGGCGTACGTGGTAAACTGAACGACTGGCTGTATTTTGACGCCAGTGTTTTCTTACTCCGCTATAACGACCGTATCGGATCCATCTATACCAAAGACCAGGACAACCTGGTGTATCGCCTGCGTACCAATGTGGCCGATAGCCGTAACATAGGTTTTGAAAGCATGGTAGAAGCAGACCTGCTGAAGCTGTTGTCTGAAGGCAGATCGCAGCACAGGTTATCTGTATATACCAACTTTGCCTTCATCGATGCCCGCTACATCAACACAGAGGAAACAGCTATAAAAGATAAGCTGGTAGAATACGTACCACCGGTATTGATCAGGACCGGTGTATCATTCGGCAATAAAAGGTATAACATTACGTACCAGTACTCTTATGTAGGTAAACAATATTCAGATGCTACCAATGCCGAGTTTACGCCTACTGCGGTAGATGGGGTGGTGCCTGCCTACCAGGTAATGGATCTGAGCCTTAGCTATCAGTGGAAGTGCTTCGGCATTTTTGGCAGCATCAACAACCTGGCTAACAGCAAATATTTCACCAGAAGGGCCGACGGCTATCCCGGGCCCGGTATAATACCTTCCGACAGGCGGGGATATTATTTAACACTACAGGTTAAGATATAAAAGCCAAAAGGCCGCCCCTCCCCGCCACCCCTCCCCGTCATTGCGAGGAGCAGTTAAGCCTTTTGTGCATGGGGCGACGAAGCAATCTCCTAACATAATCTTCGCGAAGATCAGTTAGGAGATTGTGTTAGGAGATTGCTTCGGCCACGCTCTTCACAAAGCCCTTGCGGGCCTCGCAATGACGGGTAGTGTAGCCCCTTCATTCAATCGGGTTCTCACCCCACTGCCGTTTCCGGCATTACAATCACCTTCCTGCTATCAAACCTCTCTTTAATCTTATCAATGATCACATACATTACCGGCACCACTACCAGTGTCAGTAACATAGAGCTGGTCAATCCGCCTATCAATGCCCAGGCCATCCCGTTCTTCCATTCTGCGCCTGCTCCGCTTGCCAGTGCTAAGGGCAGCATCCCTATCACCATAGCGATGGTGGTCATTAATATGGGGCGTAATCTTGTTCTTCCTGATTCAACCAGCGCTTCCAGTACAGGGTATCCCTGTTCTTTCAGCTGGTTGGTATAGTCTACCAGCAGTATCGCATTCTTGGCCACCAGGCCTATCAGCATGATAATGCCCAGCAGGGAGAAGATATTGAGCGACTGCATTGTCATAGCCAGCGCCAGCAATGCACCCACAACGGCCACCGGGATAGAGAACAGCACCACAAAAGGATAGATGTAAGAATTGTACAGCGCTACCATGATCAGGTAAACAAAGATGATAGACGCTATCAACGCATACCCCATACTGCCGAATGCTTCTTTCTGTGTTTTCATATCGCCTTCATATTCTACAGAGATACCGGCGGGCAAAGGATCTTTTTCAATCGCCTGCTGGATCTCTTCTCCTACGGTACCGTGCGGACGGCCAACTACCTGGCTGGATACCGTTACAGAACTGATCCTGTCTTTACGTTCCAGCTTGGCAGGACCGATGGTCCTTTCAATGCTGGCAAACTGGTTCAGCCGGATGGTTTGTCCTGCAGCATTCACAAAAGACAATTGCTCAAGATCGTTCACAGATTCACGGTCAAATGCATCCAGTCTTACCGTGATGTCATAATCATATTGTCCTTCCGAAAGCTCTGAATCGCTGTTACCACTGAACGCTATTTTGATCACATTGCCTACCTGGTCCATACGCAGCCCCAACGCCATCATCTTTTCTTTATCGATTCTTACGCTTACTTCCGGCTTGTCATTCTCAATAGATATTTTAGGATCGGAAGTACCCGGAACGGCTTTTATCTTTTGTAATACGGTATCAGCAAAGCTCAGCAACTGCGCTACATTGTCTCCTCCGCTCAATACTACCTGTATCGGCGCTTCACTGGTACTGCCCATAATATCCACGTTGCTGATCTCTATCTTCGCGCCCTGTATTTTTTCCTGCAGCTCTTTCTTGATCTGTTGCGAGAATTCCTCTGTAGTGATGGGGCGTTCGCTTTTATCTACCAGGTTCACGCTGATCTCCGATTTGTGCTTTTCTCCCTGCGCAGCAAACTGGTTATCGCTTTTACCCATGGAAGAAAATACGCCTACCACTTCAGACTTGCTTAAGATATACCTTTCTACTTCCTGTGTTTTGCGATTGGTTTGCTCAATGGTAGCATCTTTGGGTAGCTCCACATTTACCACCAGTTCCCCACGGTCGCCCATGTTCACAAACTCGTTGCCGATAAAGCCGCCGCCTACCAGTCCTAACGATCCTACCAGCAAGGTGATGGTGATCAGCAGTACCCAGCGTTTGTGACCCAGCGCCCATTTCAGCAGGTGGCTGTAATTCTCCGTCAGTTCATTGATCTTCTTCTCCACGTAAAGGATAATACGGCCGCCAAGTCTTTTCGGACTGGGATGCGTGAGCTTTCCGAAACGGGATACCAGCAGCGGTGTTAAGGTGAAACACACAAAAAGGCTCATCAAAGTAGATACTACCACCACCAGTGAGAACTGTTGTAAGATGCCTGCTATCAACCCATCCACCATGGTAATGGGAAGGAAAACCACCACGTCCACCAGTGTGATGGACACGGCCGTAAAGCCGATCTCCTGCCTTCCTTCCAGTGCGGCCCGCCGTTTATCCTTCCCCATTTCCATGTGCCGTTGTATATTTTCCAACACTACTATACTATCATCTACCAGGATACCTACTACCAGCGAAAGGGCCAGTAAGGTCATCAGGTTAAAGGTGAAACCAAACAAATGGATACCGATAAAAGTCGTTACCAGCGATGCCGGGATGGCAATCATCACAATCACCGCATTACGCAGGCTGTGCAGGAACACCAGCATTACCAGGGCCACCAGCACGATAGCCAGCAGCAGGTCATGGTTCACCGCCTCTGCTGCTTTCAGGGTGAATTCTGAAGAGTCTTGTGCAATCGCGAATTTCAATCCGCTGGCAGCATATTCTTTTTCAAGATCCTTCGCTTCTGCTCTTACCTGCTTGCTTACTTCTACCGCATTGGCATCTGTCTGTTTGTATATCAGCAGGCCTATTGCGGTATTGGCATTATAGCGGCTGATGGTCTCTGTTTCCTTGGTACCGTCTATTATTACCGCTACGTCTTTCAGGTAGATGCTGCGGTCGCCCTGGTTGCTGATCACTACGTCTTCAATATCCTTCGGGTTTCTGAACTTACCTGCCAGGCGTATGGTTGTTTCATTGGAACTGTTCTTTACAGAACCCGCAGGGAAATCCAGGTTGGAGTTCTCAATGGCTTTCAGCACCTGGTTGGCATCCAGGCCGAAGGATTCTATTTTCCTCCTGTCTATATTCACCCTGATCTGTCTTTCTTCTCCGCCCATGATACCCACGTTGGCTACGCCACCCAGTTTGGACAGCAGCGGTACAATGCGTTGTTTCACTACATCATACAAAGCGCGGTTGTCTGTTTTGGCCGCTACAGACATTTTCATGATCGGCGCTTCATCTACAGAGAATTTTGAGATCACCGGGTCTTTTGCATCTTCAGGCAGTTTGGAGGCAATGGCGTTCACCTTCCTTTGCGCATCCTGCATGGCCTGGTCTATGTCTACATCGGCCTTGAATTCTATGATCACAGTAGATTGCCCTTCCATGGATTTGGACTTAATGTTGTCCAGTTTTTCCAGTGATGAGATGGCATCCTCTACTTCTTTTGTAACGGAGTTCTCCACTTCAGATGGTGCAGCGCCAGGGTATGAAGTGCTGACGGTGATCACCTGCTTAGACATTTTAGGCAGCAGTTCATAGCCGATGGAGAAATAGCTGACAATGCCTACCAGCGCCAGTACAGTGAAGATCACTACTACCAGGGTTGGCCGTTTTATTGATATTGCTGTTAATGACATACAAATGTGTTTTATTGGTTGATTGAAATTGCGCTACCGTCTTCCAGGTTCAGCTGTCCGGAGGTCACTACGCGGTCTCCCGCCTGCAATCCTTCCAGCACCTGCACCTGCAGGGTGGTAACAATACCTGTTTTAATGTTGCGCAGCGCCGCTTTATTTCCATTGGCCACATATACTTTCGCCCCTTTAGCGCTGGCCACCAGTGCGCTTACCGGGATGCTCAGTCCCTGTTCTGTTGCGCCTGAGAAGAAGCTTACGCTGGCCAGTATACCCGCTTTCAGTTTTTCCTCATCTGTGTTGGAGAAGCTGATCTCTGCGAGGAACTTCCCTGATGCATCTGCCTTATCGCTGATCATGCTTACATATCCTTTTTTAGGATGGGCTAATACTACCGTGCTGATGCTGACAGTATCACCTGTTTTTACTTTAAATGCTTCCTGTTCTGAAAGGAATACATTGATCTTTAAAGAAGAGTTGTCGATCAGCTGCGCTAAGGTGGTACCGAATGATACATATGACCCTAATTCAGCGGTCACGTTCTCTATCTTGCCGTTAAAGGGAGACCGGATCTGCATGTGCGCGATCTGCTGCAGTATTTCTTTCTGCTGCGCCAGCAGGGAGATGTGTTGCAGTTTTGCACTTTCCAGCTGCATCTGGCTGGCCCCGCCCATTCCTATCAGGTGGGTGTAACGGTCTATATCCAGTTGCGCCTTGGCAATAGAAGACGCGATGCTGCTTAGCTGCGCATTGTATACACTGGCGTCCAGTTGTGCGATCACCTGTCCGCTTTTAACGATGTCTCCATTATCTATATACAGCCCGGTCAGTTTGCCCTGCACTTCTGAAGCGATCTTTACTTCTTTAGCTGGCGAGGTGGTGCCGTTAATACTAAAAGAGGTATTGAAGGCTTCCAGTTTTACTTCATGCACTTTCACCGGTATCACCGGCGTTTCCTTTACCGGGTTGGCTGCTTTGTCGATCTTGGCTTTGTTGTTTGCCAGTACTACTACAATACTGCCTGTCAGTAATATGCCCGTTGCAATGCGTATTATTTTCTTTTTCATATCGAATATTTTTAAAGATGGTGATGTTGTTTAAAGTGTATTTAAGAATTCCGTTAATAAAGTGCCGTTGGCCTTGTGTGCTTTCACCAGGCTGGTTTGCACATTGATGAGCGCCTGTACATGCAGGTTGCGCGACTGGCTTAGCTCTCTTTCCGCATCCAGCAGTTCGATCAGGGTGGTCACGCCTTCTGCGTACAAGCCTTTCCTTGATTTGTACACGTTTTCAGCCAGTACCAGGTTCTCCTGTGTGATCTGTACCTGTTGGCGGTCGTTGTTCAATGTAGTGTTGGCGGCAGACCATTCTGTACTGGCCAGTTCCTGTTGCTGCTCGTGCCTGAACTCCAGCTGTTTCAGCTCTGATTCGGCAACGCGCTGACGGCTTTTCCGGCGACGCCCGTCAAACAGCGGGATCGTAGTGCTGATGCCTACTGTAGAACTTTTAAACCAGTAGTCATTTTTAAATGCGTCTGATGCATTGTTGTATTGGGTTTGATAGTTGAAACGGAAGTAGGCGTTCACCACCGGTTCCTTTTCAGATTTGATCTTTTTGATGTCCAGTTCTTTTGACTGGATCAGTTGGCGGTACAGGTGAATATCTTCCCTGGTCCACAGCTGGGTGCCGCCAGCGGGTAATTCCGGCGCGCTTCTGTTGATGTCTTCCGGGATGCTCACCTCAGCGTCTGCAGGTAATCCGAGCTGGTACTTGAAGTAGGCCACCTGTTCCTTGTACTGGGATTGCAGCTGGTTCAGCTGGGATTGAATGTTGGCCGCATTGATCCGCAGGGACTCGTAGTCAATGCGTTTCAGCACACCGCTCTCGTACTGCATCCTGGCAATCGCCTCGATCTCCCGGATGTTCTCATGATCTTTGTTAGTGGTCCGGATCATGGCGATGCTGGCCTGCAGCTCATACCAGGCGGTGGCCACTTTATAAACCAGGTCTTCTTTGGAGAGCTGGTACCTGGTGTCGGTGATCTTGGTGTTCAGCTCTGCAGATGCCACCTGTAAGCGGCTGCTCCTGCGGTAAAGAGACTGGTTGGCTTCCACGCCTGATCCCATGTTATACCGGGTGCCAAATTGCACCGGTATAAAATCTTTTGAAGGTTGCCCTACAATCTCTCCCGGCAGCATCTGGGACGCAATGGCCGGGTTGTACTCTGTTTTACTGTTGAAATTCACCTGGGGGCGCAGATCAGCCCGGGCTACACTTACCTGGTGCCCGGCTATTTGTTTGTTAATGCTGTCTGCTTTTAACGATGGATTAAAGGCCAGCGCCATCTCGATAGCTTTGCTGATAGTAAGGGTGGTTGACTGTGGCTGTGACTGTGCTTTTGCCTGAATGCTTGCCACCGCTATCATGAATAACATCGGCATACCCACCAGCCATCTTCTCCTTTTGTGCATAAAAAATGTTGTTTTGACGATTTGAAAAATTTGATTGACAGCACAAAATTGCGGTGGGGGAAAGGCCTTACTGTTCCATTTGGCTAATCCGAACGGGCCGGACGTGCAGGTACTGGTTCGGATCATTCAATAGATAGATCGGAACCTATTAAGGCGTTGAAAACCAATAGGAGATGTTGAGCAGGAGGAGAGCGTTCGGATTTATAAATCCGTACCCTGAGCATGAAAAATGAGGCTTCAGGCAGTTAAAGCGGCCCGTTTTTGGAGGTCCCGGTAAGCGGTTGGCGTCAGCCCGGTGAATTTTTTAAAGACCGTATTAAAGGTGGTTTTGGAATTGAAGCCGGCTTCAAACCCAACAGACAGGATGGTGTATTGCTGGTTCGATTCTTCAGCCAATAAGCGCTTGGCTTCTTCTACCCGGTAGTTATTAATAAGGTCATAGAAGTTCTTCTTGAGCCCGTCATTAATAGCCTGGGAAAGTACATAAGGGGGTAGTTCCAGCCGGTCTGCCAGTTGCTGCAGGGTGAGCTCCGTTTCCTGGTACAGCTTTTCCGACTCTACCACGCTGATGATCCTGCCAACGATCTCTTCGATGCGGGCTTCGCTGAGACCGGTTTTGCGCCGCATCTTATCCTGATAGGGCGCTTCTTCCAGGTGCTCTGCTTCCTCGATCGCTGCCTCCAGGCTTTCCTTGTTTTTGCTGGCCATCAGCTGCCATAGGGTCACCTGCCCCATGCCTTTAATGGTGGCCAGGTAAATATAGATGGTGACGGCGGCTCCGATGGATAATACCCACAGGCTGAAGTTCTCAGGGTATCGCTGGATCATGAGGTAAAAGAAGATCGTGGTAAGCACCACCACCAGGAATCCATTGATCAGGTACCTTACCCAGCCCAGGTTAATGCGGCTGGTCTCAGAGAACAGATGCTGGATTGATCGCTGATAGCTATTAAGCGCGCGCAGGGAGAGATAATAATATAACAGGCGTTGCGCAAAACGAATGCTGATGGGAATATAGGACAAGGGATTTTTCAGCGCGGCCTCCGGCACTTCGGTTGAAACGGGATATTTAGTGCCGACTACTATATAAGACCAGATGGCAATGCCCAGAAATACGGGGAAGGGTGTGAAGTGTGGCCAGGCTTTTTTGAAGGTAATCTCCTCCTTAAAGCTGCGGACATATAGATACAGTAAAGGAGCGGAAACGACCGTGAAGGGCTCTACCCAGATGACGAACTGCCAGGAAAACAATTGCTGCCCGACAGGGATCAGCAGCGGTATACAGAGAAAGAAGATAAAAGGAGCCAGGAAACGGTTCACAGACCGGTCGCTCTTAGGATGAAAGTAAAGAAGGTTAGCCAGCAGGAAGCCCTGCAACATTCCAACGCCTGAAATGAACAACAGCAGATTTTCGGGGATGTTGAGCAATGGCATAAGCTGGGGTGTTTAATGTTTTGCTTAAGTACTATAACTGCGTAATAGCTGGTAAGCCGCGATATAATTTAATAAAATCATCCAGCTTAAGCAAGAATTTTTTGCAGGCCTTTAATGAGCAATGATCTCGATCTTGGTATGATTCACCACCTGGTTATTATCTTCCGTATCATAGAAAGTAAGGATATACATTCCCGCAGGGAGATTTGTTTTTGATACATAGGTATCTGTACCATCCAGCATCCGGTCGTCCTGCTTCCTGCCCAGCATATCATGCATCACCATGCGCAGCTTGTGATGCACGCCAAAAGTTGTTACACGGAACCTGCCATCGTTCGGATTGGGTGATACCGTGATCAGGACCAGCCATGGCACTTTCCGGATGATGCTGTAATGGATCTTGCCGTCTTTTCCGAATATTTTCAGGCGGTAGTAGGTCCAGTTGTCATAGAGGTCGTCATCCCTGTAAGAATAAGACTGCGGCGTATTGCTGGTGCCGCTCAGGGTGTACGGTGCTATCCGGGCCACGGTATAGAAGCTGTCTTCTGTTTCGCGCCGCCGCTGCAATTCATAACGGAGCAGGTTCAGCTCTTTGCTGGTGCGCCAGCGGGTACCTACCCAGCGGATCGTTTCGCGATAGGCTTCAAAGAAGAGCGATACATCAGAATAAGGAGCGCTGTAAGCGGAGGCGGAGAGATAGGTGGTCTTTTCCAATCCGTCGTGCAAGGTACGACGGTTGATATAAGTATTGCGCAGCGGTGTGCCGCTGGTAAGCATACCTGGACTGGAAAGCCCGGTGGGCGGCAGGGTATCCCAACCGGTACCGTTCACGTAACGGGTTACATAGCTGCTGTCTCTGTTGGCGGCAAAAGCAGCGCCTTCGTCCACTTGTTGATGCTGTACCCATACGGTAACATCATTCCGGGTATCTGCGTCCTGCTGCACATTCCAGGTCTTCAGCACATAATCCATTGAGTTGGTATTGCCGGATACGGCATGCTGATAAACACTGTCAAACACCCTGACATGAATATCCGCGGGATCGCCGCTGTTGCTTCTCAAAGCCAGTGGCGAGTAACTATCGGTGCTGGCCCCTAATGGAAATATCACCATGCTGTCTGCAGTACCGATACGCTCCCTGTACAGGGAGCCTCCTCCCGGCATAGCGCCGGTTACCACAAAACTCCTGTCAGAAAAGCCGGTGATACTTCCGGGGTACCTTTCTCCTACAATCAAATTCCATCCGTTCAGTAAAACATGTCCTGTCTCGAAGTGTAGCGTATATCTTATTTTCAGATCACTGAGATCTTCCAGGTAGATCCCGTCTTTGTTACCTACGCTCAGGTTGGGAAAGCTGGCGCCAGCCCTCGCGCTTACATTGTAACCGCCGTATATGTACTGCGCTCCGGGATTCATACCTTTTAATTGAAGAAAGCGGAACACGCCGCCCATATTCTGCAGTGTGCTGTTGTTATAATCATTATCATCCGGTAGTGTGGACTCATTTCCATTCTCCCATTTCGTGCCGTAAAAATTGACCACACTTCCTTTTAATGAACCAAACTGCCCATCGTTCTTTACATTACTGAAAATAGCCACCGTGTCTTTTTTGTGAACGGCAATATTTCCCCCCGCAGGGATATACACACCCGTTTGGGCTAGGCAAAGCGGGCTTCCCAGTATAAGCCAGCAGGCAATATGGAATAACACAGCCTTCATCACGGATTGATAATGGTTACGTCAAATGTTACGCTTCCCAATTTTTGATTGCCTCCTGTACCAGCGCCAGTATTGATAAAATTGATCGTAATAGTGTTGGCCGCGCTCACAAAAGCATAGGCTATTGCCAGTCCTTGTGGCAGTGCCGTTCTCGGATTTACAATCACAGAAGCATTCAGGTTGGCGCCCGTAATGGTAGCTGTTTTGGTCATACTTACCGTGGTAGTGATATTAGTGGCATTGTCTGAAAGCGCAAAGTTTGATTTGATCATGTTGGTCATCACCGTACCACTGGCGCCCAGTTTAAAAGTGCCGCCTACATCCAGTTTGGCTGTTGGGGTGGTAGTGGCAATGCCAACATTTTCGTTCCCGTCTATCCGCATCGCTTCATTGCTGGGGGCAGTGCCTCCGGTAAAGAATATCAGGCTCTTGGCGCTGCTGGCATTGCCAATGGTAAAGTCATTCGCAGTGGCATAGAGATAAGCGGTGTTAGTGCCCCCATATATGGTGGCCTGGCTGTAGCCGCCGGAAGTAACGCCCATCGCAGTAAAGTTTTTAGTGCTGTTACCATTATTGGCGTAGGCAATAATATCGGTTCTTGCACTTGGTCCTCCATGAACGTTAGTAATGCTGAACTGCAGGTTATTATTGACGCTGCCCAGTGCACGTATCACATTCACAGAGGTGGAAGTGCCGTTGTCTACCAACAGGCGTTCCGGACTGGAAGCGCTGAAAGTGCTGGTGCCAATGCCTAAGCCACCAGCGCTGTCGATCCGCATCCTTTCGATGTTATTGGTAATGAAAGGCAGGTCTAAATTGGTGGTGGTGCCCAGGGTTTGGGTAGATGAGACGGCATTGCCTCCCAGCAGCCAGGCGCCGCCTGTGGCGGCAGAAGCGGAGAGGATGATGGTCCCGGTGTTATTGTCATAGGTAATACCGCTGCCCGCATTGATCAATGAGCGGGTCTTCAGGTAAAAATTGGCTATGTCGGTAGTGTCTATCGCAAAAAGTTGTTTCTTCCATGCACCGCCACTGCGCACACGCAGGCTGCTATCCCCTTTAAAGAAAAGGATAGTGCCGTCTGGTGCAGTAGTGAGCGGTGCCTGCGTCGTATCTGTTATCCTTGTCAGCAGCAGCCCTTGCTTGCTGCTCTCCAGTTCCAGTACCGCTGCCTTATTGATAGTTGCCGGGTTATTTCCCAGCTTCAGCTGCTGGGCAACCAGCAAGAGGGGTAGTAACAGCAGTAAAACTGCTGGCAGGATTGTTCTAAGTATTTTGCTCATAGCAGCTGGTTGAAAGGCTACTTTTTGATCACATACCAGTCTGTACCATCGGTCTGGAGCGTTACAAAGGTCCAGTCGTTATAGATAATGTAATTGGCGTTGCCATCGATGGTTCCACCGGATGTGGTGATCGTTACTTCTTTATCTATACCGCCGCTGCCTATTTTCTTGATGGTGTACATGCGGCCTGCAATGGTGCCGGGTGCGGGCAATGTAATGGTGAGGGCGCCGCCGGTGGCATCTGCGAGTACCGTATTATCGCCTGCGTTCACGCTATAGCTGGTAGTTACCTTGGTAAGGTTGGTAGCGACGGAACCGGTAACCTGAAAGGTGGAATTACCTTTGGTGCCCTCCGCAACGCCGACTGCAAGCGAGTCCCGAAAGCTTTTGTAACCGGCGAAGGTCTGGCCGCTTGCCAGGTTCACTACGCCTCTTACAGTAGTAGAAGCATCCGGTACATTGATAATGGTTTGTGAAGAAGAGCTGCTGTCAATATTGATATCATTTACTGAACCAGGATCTTTACCGGTAACCAGTGTCTTAAAGGCATTTGCATCCAGCAGTTTTTTCACAATGGTGCCATCGGTTTGCCGTATCAGCACATTATTACTGTCTGTTGGCGCTGCGGCCCCGATGGTAGTGATGGTCAGTTTGCCGTCCAGGGTGGTATTACCTCCAACCTGTACATTGTTCTGGAAAGTTTTGTTACCGCCAAAGGTCTGATCACCTACAGAAACAGCGCCTGGATTAGTGGCATCAGCAGCATGCAGGGTGAGTGTACCATTGTTGAGGCTTACACCGTTTGCGTTGGGCGTATTGGAGAATAATGTTTGGAGTATCTGGAACCTGGCAGATGAATCAAAACGCAGCCAGTCTGCATAAGATAAGAGACCACGCGAAGTAGTACCGTTCCCGTCCTGTGTTGGAAGATTAAATGTGTGTACACCTGCTGCTGAGTTGATCGTGACGTCTTTTGTGACTGCGCTGTCTACGGCAAAGGTTTGTACACTATCCCGTAGTCCGTTTAGCGAGACGATGGCATTGTTAAATGCAGATGCAGCCATGGTACGTTGTAATAATTCTCCTGTTGTGGGATCTATTACGATCACCTGCAGCTGATCGGTGCCAGATGGAATGGTACCTGCAGCCACTTTGATATTTCCATTGGCCATAAAGCGCATTCTTTCGGCATTGTTGGTCTTAAAGATCAATGCCTGCTGATCGGTGGTGCCCAGGAAGTTTTTAGTGGAATCAAGGCCTGCATTACCGGTAGTATTCCAGTTGCCATTATTGGACACACTGTCTACCGACATTTTTTGCCATATGCCATTCTTCCGGATAAAGAGGCTGGCAGAATCAGAAACATAAATGATCATACCGTCGGGGGCTGCATTTAATGGGGCTGCAGTAAGATTTGCGCCTGGTATGCGAGGCAGCAAAAGACCTTGGCGCGTGCTCTCCAGTTCCAGTATGGAAGATTTGTTGATCTGGCTGGGGTTGGAACCTACTTTTAACTGGGCAAAAGCGGGTGCCGAGCTAAGTAAGAACAACATCACGACTATAATTCTACACTTCATAGCTTTTTGTTTGATAAAATGATTAAAGACAAAACGGCATCAGATCGCTGAACAGATCAGGCAACCATGTTTGGTGGGATCATAAGAGAGGTTTGGAATGGTAAACGGCCGCTTTCTGGTAGGCAGTACGAACCCGTCGGTCATTGTGCACATGACTGTTACGTTACCGGACATCCGGTTGATTGGTCATACAACCTCAGTAAATTAAAGGTGGAAGTTCATAAGAGGTGGCTATAGGGAAGTCATATTACTTTCAGTAGGTAGACTATCGGTATATGACAACATCGAATACTAATTTACATAGTCCAAAGGACATAAAAAAATAAATTTATAATACCTGAAAAATACTCATATGTAAGTTGATCAGGGACCCCATTGATATCTCACGTTTTTCTGAGGTAGCGATATGCCGGGTTCAGGTGCGAGTTTGCCGCTTTAGGCAGGTAGTACTTAGTCCCCGGCCCGTGCTGTACATAGATTTGTGTCATGAAATCAAAAACATCAGATATGAAAACAGTATTGATTATCGCCGGTCTGGCCGCTGTGCTGGTTGTATCGGCTGCATTTGTAAATATGCGTAACGAAAAAGCAATGAAAGATCTGAAAACAGAGAGCAATGGTAAAGGTTTCGCAGTAGTAGAACTCTTCACTTCAGAAGGTTGCTCCAGCTGTCCGCCTGCAGACAAGTTCCTGGAAGAGCTCCAAAAGGATAACGGGAACAAAGAGATCTACCTCCTGGCCTTTCACGTAGACTACTGGGATCACCAGGGTTGGAAAGACCGCTTCAGCGATGCAGCGTATTCAAACAGGCAGGGGCAGTATGCACAATGGATGAATCTCAGAACTATCTACACGCCGCAGATCGTAGTGAATGGCGCTTCAGAATATGTAGGTTCCAATACGGGGGCTATTCTGCAGGCGATCTCCGCCGGGCTGGCAGAGCAGGCAAAAGGTACATTAACATTGAATGCGCGAAAAGATGGTAATAAGCTGAATGTAGCATATGAGGAAACCGGTAACGCAAAAGATGCTGAATTGGTGTTGGCCCTGGTACAGCGGGCAGCCCAAAGCAATGTGAAAGCAGGCGAGAACTCGGGGCGGAAATTATCTCATGCACAGGTAGTACGCCGTATGGTGCATTTCCCGCTCAGCGCTGCTAAGAAAAACGCCAGTATCCAATTGCCGGATGACTTTACTGAGAACGGCTGGGAACTGATCGGCCTTGTACAGGATAATGCCAATGGCCATATTACTGCTGCCGCCAGGTCTGGTTTTCAGTCTGCCAATTGAGGCCTGAAAATGTCTGGTTCAGCGCTTACTTCGTCCAACTGTCTGTTTAGCGATTGCCCCAGGCTCACAGCAGGCGTAATTTTACATCATCATTTAAAAACAATAAAAACAAAAGTATATGTCACAAGCAATCAATGCAACAAACGCAATCAAAGTAATTTACACAGGTAAAACACATACCACTGGCGGACGCGATGGTCAATCGCAGAGTTCTGACGGCCGCCTTAATATTAAGCTGACATCTCCCGGCGCACATGGCGAGGGTACTAACCCGGAACAGCTCTTCGCCGCTGGCTGGTCAGCTTGTTTTATTGGTGCAATAGGTATTGCCGCTGCCCAGAGCAAAGTAAGAGTGCCTGCTGATCTGGCTGTTGATACTGAGATAGACCTGGTGCAGGCAGACGGTGGCTACACCCTTCGCGCTCGTCTCAATGTCAGCCTGCCTGGTCTGGATCCCGAAGTGGGCCGCAAGCTGTTGGATATAGCACACCAAACATGTCCGTATTCCAAACTTACCAGGGGTAATATCGATGTTACGATCAACCTGGTATAAACAGGCCCAACAAGATTTTTAGGTATAATATGCCGGTGATTCTTAGTTTTGAGTTAACTATATGAAAAAGAAAACATTTAAAGTTTCAGGCAGGTTAATTTGGCTTAGCTCACTTTTTCTGGGCATCCTGGCCTCTGTACCTAAGATTGCTGAACATCACTTTAATCCTTACGAGGCAATTGTTAATTCGGCCGTTACATTTCTGTTCGCACTTTTTGTATGGTATTACAATATCATCACATTCCCCGCTTATTCTTCGCGGGATGTTGCAGCAGGATTCTCTGTAATGCGGATGATCAAAAGCCTGTTAGTAGGATTAATAGTGATGTTTATCCTGGCCCTTATTCAGCAGTACCTGCTGGCGCATCTGGACTTTGGCCCTGTAATGCTCATGGTAGAAGTGAGGGGGATCCTGATCAATCTGATGTTCTACCTGTTCCTTTATCTTTTGTTCCAGGGCTATCAGAACCAGCAGGTAGGCATAGAGCTGGAGCGTACCAAAGGCGATAACCTGAGTGCACAGTATGAGCTGCTGAAACAGCAGGTAAACCCACACTTCCTGTTTAACAGTTTGAATACCCTGAAATACATGGTGGAGAACGGGGATGCGCAGACAGTACCATTTATTCTAAAACTCTCAGACTTTTATCGTTTCACCCTGGAAAGCCGTAAACAGAACCTTATCAGGCTGTCAGAAGAGCTCGATATCCTGAATGCTTACATGTTCCTGTTAAAGGCGCGTTTTGAGGAGGGCATAGACCTGTCTGTTAAGATCAGTAAAGAGTACTATAACTCACTGATCCCGCCTTTTACACTACAACTGCTGATCGAAAATGCCATTAAGCATAATATTGTGTCGTTGGATCGTCCACTGCAGATCAACCTGTATTCAGAGAACGGCTTTATTGTTGTAGAGAATACGCTGCAGCTGAAAAAAACACCGGAAGCTTCTACAGGATTGGGGCTCGAGAATATCAATCAGCGTTATACCCACCTGTTGGATAAGACAGTAGTGATCCAGCCTGGTGAAACATTGTTCACAGTAAAACTTCCCATCATTCATGAAGGTCATCATCATTGAAGACGAATTGAAAGCCGCTAAGTCGCTCGCGGCCCTGATTGAAAAAACAAGGCCCAATGCGGTGATCCTTGCACAGCTGCAGAGCATCGAAAGTGCGGTGAATTACCTTTCCCGCAATGAAGCGCCTGACCTCATCTTTATGGATATACAACTTTCAGACGGATTAAGCTTCGAGATCTTCAAAGCTGTAAAGATCCAGTGCCCGGTAGTGTTTTGCACCGCCTATGGAGAATACTCCATGGACGCGATCAAGGCCAATGGTGTGGACTACCTGTTAAAGCCCTTCTCCAAAGAAGACCTCGAGCTGGCCTTTGAAAAAGTGGAGAACTTCAAAAATTTCTTCCAGCAGAATAATCAGCCGGACCTGGATGGATTATTAAAAAAGATCGGGCTGGATGAAGGAAAGAAAAGCTTCCTGGTATTTAAAGACAATAAATACACCACCATACAAACAGATCAGATAGCTTTCTTCTATATCAGCTATGACTCTGCCACCATCAAGACCTTTGATGAACAATCCTATTTCATTAGCCAGTCGCTTGACCAGGTGCAGGCCCTGGTATCCCCCAAACAATTCTTCAGACTGAACCGCCAGTACCTGATCAATTTCAGCGCTGTAAAGGAAGTGGAACATTACTTTGCCAGGAAACTGCTGGTAAAGCTGGTGATTCCCAGCCCGGAGAAATTGCTGATCGGTAAAGAAAAGACTACTACCTTTTTGAGCTGGCTGGAGAACAGGTAATCAGTTCGCATATGCAGATCATACGCACATCATCCGTTCATGAAGACTTTCAATTGCTCGCCTGCCAGCTGGAACAGGAGTTGAGTATCAGAGATGGGGATGAACAGGAATATTACGCGCAGATCAACCAGATCGGCGCGATCCCGCATGTACTGATAGCCTATGTAGAAGGAAAGCCGTTGGGATGTGGCGCTATTCGTGCTTGCGATGATACCGCTATGGAGATCAAACGCATGTATGTACAGCCAGCCGGCCGTGGTAAGGGTATTGCTACCGCATTATTACAGGAATTGGAAAAATGGGCCCGGGAGCTGGGATATACCAGCTGTGTCCTGGAAACCGGGAGTAATCAGCCGGAAGCCATAGCACTGTATCAAAAGCATCACTATCGGCAAATTCCAAAATTTGGAAGGTACGTGAACAGTGCCAATAGCGTATGTTTCAGGAAGGATCTGTAATCTCCCTACCCGAAAATGACAGGATGCTGCTGTTCAGCAAGCGCCTTATTTTGCGTTCTGTTTCTTTATCCGGCCGTGGCATCAGGAACTGCACCTTGTAATGCACTGCATCTTTCTTTATCTCCAGGATCTTCAGCGAAAAGCTGCTGTCTGTTATATTACTGGAAAAAGGAAGCAGCACGGTCTTGAGCTCCTGTTCTATCATTTCGGGCGAAGCATGGTGTTTGAGATCCAGTTCAAATTCTATAGTTAACTTTTTAATGTTCTGTTTGCTCTGGTTGATCACCATAGAGGAAAAGATCACGGAATTGGGCACAAGCACAATATCGTCGTCCTCGTTCTGGAGCACAACATTTACCAGTGTTATATCCAGCACTTTCCCCCGGTATTCATTCACCTTGATCTGATCACCAAGCGACAGCTGATCGGAGAACATAATGATCAGGCCATTGATCATATTCGTAATGTAGTCTTTGGACAAGAGCGCAAATGCAGCCGCAGCTATGCTAAGGCTGAAGAACAGCTCAGATAATTTTTGTCCAAAAAAGATCAGCAGGGCTATTAGAAAGAAAATGGTATTTAGCACCGAAGTGATACGGTTAATACCCAACACAAAATTGTCGCGTGTCAGTTTCTGCAGGCGGTGCTTTTGCAGGTACCAGAAGATGGTTACGATCCAGCCTACTGATATGAGGAGGTTAGCAGCCAGGAACATCGAAACGGATTTAGTAGTCCGTTCCAGCCAATGGTACTTGCTGAACAGATCTTGCTGGCTGAAGCTGAAGTAGGTAAGCCCGAGGTAGACCAGCAGCTTGATAATAAAAATAAGTACCTGGTTTCTGAGCTTTTTCCGGTTATAAGTGGCCTGGTCGATAAGCATGATATTAAAATTACAAAAAAAGCGCTCACTCCCTGTTTACTAATTCTTTCTCTTGCAGCTGCTTATTGATTGGGCGTGTAGCAGGCGAAAAGTACTTTCTCTGCCGGATGGAAAAAATGTGAAGTGTATAAGCCAGTGGAACCAGCAAACCAGGTAAGTAAATTAAGGGAAACCTGGTCAGCAAAGAACTGTCAGGCTGGTTGCGAAAAGCGCGTAGTGGGCCTGGTAGTGATAAGGCGGAGATAGAGACAATATTCACCAGTAAAACAAGTCCCGTAATATTATATAACAGCGCGATAACCGGCGGCCAGCTCTTCTTTACAAAACAATAATAGCCTACCGGAAGCGCCAGCAAACCGCTGATGATGTCGAAATTGCGTCCCTCAAAGCTCATCTGTTCAGGCAACGATCCATTACGGACAAGTATCCATAGGCCTATTTCAACCAGGATACGAAATGACTGCAGGTAAATTGGCCACTGTGGCTGTACATGTTGTAGCAGCCGTTTACCCGCCCCTGAACCGGGGAAGAGCAGCACTACAGGTAAGGGGCCCAGCAATGCTAATGCTAACCGTGGCGGTAAGCGGGAAAAGTCGGCAAAAAAACCACGTATTGATAATATGCCGAGCAGTATAAGCCAGGCAATAAGCACAATGGCAATCTTTCGAAAAGTGGATCTGGACATAACTTAAATTTTATGTGGATACAAAGTTCTGAAGACTGGTTATCCGCCGGATAACCAAAATTGCTATTTTGTCTGGAGCCGGTATTGAGTAGGATATAACCCCATTTTCTGGAAAAACAGACGGCTGAAAGATTGACTGTTATCAAATCCCAAAATGTCGGCAATATCCGCTACTGAGATGACGCTATCTGTAAGCAGGCTCCTGGCTCTTTCGATCCGGAGCTCCTGGATATATTGATAAGGTGATAAGCCATACGCCTGACGGAACAGTCTTAAAAAATGGTACTTGGAAAGACAGGCTTCCGCTGCCAGCTGGTCCAGGCTGACTGCTCCATAAAAGCCGGAATGAAGTACATCCATGGCACGGGAAAGGCGTTTGTAAAGCTCGATGCGGGTAGCTTTTCTTACAGGTGGCAGGTTGTTAACGATCCTGGTAATGTGATGGTGCTGCTGCAAATGATAGGACAGGAGGGCAGTCAGCTGTTCCTCAAACCGGAGTCTGTCAGGCCCTAATGCCTCTTGCGAGCTTAAGATGGACTGGATCAGTGCATTGAAAGTGGCGTCCCTGCGGTGTAGCTGGTTAAAGAATAAAACAGGCGATAATTGTTTTTCAGTACCTGCGTCCAGGATCCTGTCTGCCGGAGTAATGAGGGAATTCAATACAGATTCACTGAAGAATTCTCCGAAATGGATATTAAAAGTTTCGGTGCTGCGGGAATTTTCCTCCACCTGGAGGGTGTACAACTGGGAGCGGTTACTGACAAAATAGTTGTCCTCGTCAATGCGGGTGGTCTGCCTGTCTACACTACAAAGACTATTTCCCCGGATATTCAGAAAAAAAGAAAAGGGCCCTTTAATATCAGGACGGAAGCATTCCCTGACCTTGGTATGAATGATGACACTGGGAAAACCCTCGGTATCCAGCGGAAGATTTCCCCATCCCAGGCGGTTGCTGAATCCCTGGGCGATCTGGTGCTTTAGCCAGCTGAGATCGGGAAATTCGTGGAAGATCATAGAAGGAAGTTACGACAAATCGCCTGAAGATGACAACGGCCGCTGTTAGGCGACTTTTAGCCAGCCATGCTCAGTCCTGCAAATTTCAGGTGGCCTTCTATCATTACGAATGAAATGATTACACTTTCCCAACGTTTGTCAAACTCATCCTGATCAGGTGGTGGATCTTTTTCATATATGTTAAGGGTGAGCGTAAGTTGCTGATATATAGTACTAAATTCAGCTTTAAGGGTGTATACCATGTGCTGGTCAGCTTTTAGTACCGGAGTAAGCGTTTTACCGGTTACCAATAATTCCTTTGTTTTAATTTTTAATAGGGAATTAGTGAGCTCGTGGATAAAGATCTGATCAAAGTATTGTGTAAATAATTTTTTGGTAAGTGGGGTTGTCTTGCTTTCCAGGCGTTTGATGGCACGGATGGTAGCACTGTCATAGGTGGGGGAATCTATCATGGCGAAAGCCCAGATGTAGTTACCAGGGATGGGGAAAGTAAAGAACTGTTTAGTAGCTTCTTTATCACGGTGATAAATAGCCTCGCGGAGGGTTTTAAACTGGGTGAGCCAGGTGCTGTCTTTTGATTGTGAGAATGTAGAGAGTGTGGCTACTATTAACAGGGATACGATAATGAAATGTTTCATGGAAATCGGTCGTCTTACCTACAAGATAGTAAAGTATAAAATAGGAAAAGGGAACATCATCCGATGTTTTTTTTGTACCGCATACGGGACAATTATCTAACCGATTTGTTCAGGATTTGAGGTTTTTTACGATCTTCCCTATAATAAAATTTGACACATCAAATATATGTATAGCGCTTTGTTTGCAAGTTATCAAGCTGTTGGTGTGCCAGTGCATTTTGAATTAAACAATCCAAACTTATACACTATGAAACTAATTCTAACAATAGTGTTTATCATAACACTATCTGCGCCTGGTGTTTCGCAAAGCATTGAGAAAGCTAACATAGAAAGCCGAACACAAGATACAATTTACTCATACGCCTATATTTTGGTTGAGGGTAGAGTATTCTCAAAAAAATTAAAAGTTGAGGTTGATCTTGGAGATTCACCGGAACAAATAAAAGCTGGTAAGGAATATTCCGAACGACTAACGAATAGGAAATCATATGCCGCAGTATTGAACTATATGGTTGAACAACAATTTGAACTTGTGGAAACACTTGACTACACAGAAGTTTACATGGGCTCAGGAGGAACTTCCGGTGTCGTTTTTATTATGAGAAGAAAATGATCAGAAGACCCAGGGCTCATTATAATTTAAAAATTAAGAGGTTACCATATGGTAACCTCTTAATTTTCTTCGTACCGCGTACGGGAATCGAACCCGTGATTCATCCGTGAAAGGGATGCGTCTTAACCCCTTGACCAACGCGGCGGTTTATTTTTGGGATGACAAAAGTAATTAAAAGAAACCAATTACCAAATTTTTCCAAAAAATCCCCGTTTTTTTCCATAATTGCAGTGTCTGTAGCAGTAGTTAAAGTAGAAAATCCAATATACATGACTAGTAAAAGATTCCACGGTCTCGCATTATGGGCGTTGTTATTATTCCCTTTGTCTTTATTCGCACAACAAGCTTCCCGTACGGTATACGCCATAAAAGGTACGGACACGCTTTGGTTTGATCATTACCAGCCTCGCGCTACCTCCAACGGTATCTCGGTACTCTTCGTGCACGGCGGCGGCTTTACCGGTGGCGATCCCGCCGGCCAGGCGACTTTCGCCGAAGGCCTGTCAAAAATGGGCTACAACATCTTCGTCATCAAATACCGCCTGTATCTTAAGGGCAAAAGCTTTGGCTGCGAAACAGCCTTACCCGAGAAAATGAAAGCCATCCGCCTGGCAGTGGAAGACACCCGGGACGCCACTACTTATTTATGCCAACACGCCTCCGCTCTACGGGTAGATACTACAAAACTCTTCCTGGCAGGTAGCAGCGCCGGCGCCGAAACCGTATTAAACCTGGTATTTAATCCTTTCGTAAAGACCACCGATACCACCTATAAAACGTTCCGCTACACCGGTGTCATGTCATTCGCCGGCGCCGTGCTCGATATGAACCGCGTATATGCGAAACCGGCGCTACCCCTGCTGATGATGCACGGCACCAACGACCAGCTGGTGCCTTACGCCACCGCCGGGCACCACTATTGTGATGCTACCGCACCGGGCTGGGTGATCATGTCCGGCTCTTATACCATCTTCACTGAAATGCAGAAAAAGAATCTGCCCGTAACCTTATACACCTACGAAGGCAAAGGGCATGAAGTAAGCGGTTATATGGCCCGCAAGTTCAAAGAGATGGACGACTTTATGCGAAATGCCATCCAGGGTAAGGAGCAGGTACCGCTGCACATTATAGAAAAAGCAGAAAGCACTGCCGGTGTGCAGCAATATGATACTACCTATAGCACTACCTATTACCGGCAGAAAGTGTCCCAGTTCAGGCTCATCCCCGATGCCGAAACAGGTGAGATTATTTTCCTGGGCGATAGCATTACCGATTTTGCAGAATGGGCGGACCTATTCAAGAACAATAAGATGAAGAACCGCGGTATCAGTGGCGACAGAACCCGCGGGATCCTGAACCGCCTGGACGAAGTGATCAATCGCAAACCTGCAAAGGTCTTTATCATGATCGGCATCAATGATATTGCAGCTAATATTCCGGATAGTGTGATCATCCAAAATTACACTACCATCATCCAAAGATTGCGTAGCGCCTTGCCCGCGGCAGGCATCTATATACAAAGCATTCTGCCTACCAACGGCACATTTCCCGAATTTCCGCGCCACCAGCGCAAAGAAGTGCATATTGGTATGATCAATACTTACCTGCAGCAGCTGGCCCGTGAACAGCGCTGTACTTATGTTGATGTCTACCATGCCCTGCTGGATAGCGAAGGCCGCCTGAATAAGCAATACACTAATGATGGATTGCACCTAACCGGTGATGGATACCTGGTGTGGAAAAGGCTGTTGCTGGATAAAAAATACCTGTAAAATGATGCCGGGTTTTTATTAATTTGTTTTATCGAGCACTCTTTAAAACCACTAACACGTTCATCATGAAAAAACAACTGTGCTTTTGCCTGTTCTTCCTCTCAATATTCTACCATTCACTAAATGCGCAGCAACACGCTCCACAGGTGCTGCTCCGTCTGGATGATAACGGAATGAACCACGCTGTTACCACCGCCATCAAACAGGTAGCCGCAACAGGCATTCCTTTCTCCAGCTCAGTAATGTTTGCCTGTCCCTGGTACCAGGAAGCCGTAGAGGTACTAAAGCAATACCCAAACGTATCGGTAGGTGTTCACCTCACCTTGAACAGCGAATGGAAATACTACCGCTGGGGCCCCGTATTGGGCAGAACCGCTGTACCCAGCCTGGTTGACAGCAACGGATATTTCCTGCCTTCCACCAAAGAATTCCTGGACAGCCACTACAAATTGGAAGATGTAAAGAAAGAGCTGGCCGCCCAGATAGAACGCGCTTTGCATTCCGGACTGAAAATAGATTATGTGGATTATCACATGGGCACGGCCGTCTCTACTCCAGAACTGCGCGCCGTTATAGAAGAACTGGCAAAGCAATATCACCTGGGCATCTCAAGATATTTCGGAGAGAACTACCAAACCATGTTCGATGTGTCTTATGATGCAAAGAAGCAGGAATTCTTTAAACGTCTCGGCAGCCTCCAGCAGGATAAAGTAAACCTCATTGTGATGCACGTAGCAGAGGCCACACCTGAAATGAACGCTCTGATAGATATGAATAACAAAGACCAGCATTCTGCTGCTAAACCGCTGGTAGCGATGCACCGTTCTGCGGAATTAAGCGTGCTGCTCTCTCCTGAATTCAGGCAGCAGGTGAAAAGCGGTGCGATAAAACTGGTTACATATAAAGACCTTGTACAACAAAACGGCCTGGACGCCATGAAGGCGCCGGCCCGGTAATCATACAGACAGCCGCTTGCGCTGGTCATTGCTCTTCTATGATCTTCAGGCCCCATGGCTCCAGCGCAAGAGAGCTGTTCTTGTTAACCGTCTCTCCATGCAATAATTCTTTGCCGTTTGCAAACGGATATTTAACCGTGGTGGGCTGGGCAGAATAGTTAAAGAGATAGCGCACTTTCTTTCCCTGCTCATTCACTCCCTGTTTAATGATAAGAGGGAAATAGAGCTGCTGTTCCGTTCCCCACAAGCCTGCTTTCTTCACCGCATCCGCTAATATTTTCTCCATTAAGGCATTGCTGACCATGCATCCCATATAAGTAGCTAATCCTTTACCATAATTATTCTCTGTAATGGCAGCATATTGCCCCCATACCGGGTGTTCGTAGTAAGCAAGCACTTTAGCGGTAGTTGGAGTAATCAGTTCCATCCAGGTCTTTACGGTATTGGCTTCCTTACCTACCTGGTAGGGGTCGCCTTTCAATGATACATTTTGCGGAGCTGTGAACTGGCTGTAGTAAATACCACAGGCTTCATCGATCATCCCGGGCTGGTGGCTGCTTCTTACTTTTACATTTTGATCTGAGAAGCCGCTTTTGAACGTATATACAATATGCCCTCCGTTCTTTACAAAACGGTTTAAGCGTTGCAGCAAACTATCCGGCGCAGCATACAAGGCTGGTACGATCAACAGCTGATAGTTTTCTATATTGGTGCTGGTAGGGTCCACAAAATCCACTCCCACATTCATCCTGTACAATGCATCATACATCGGGCGGAGAATGTCATTGTAGCTTTCCCTGCCTGGTTTAAACTGGTTAAAAGCAGTCAGGGCTTCATTGCTGAACAGGATGGCTACCTGGTTCGTCTTTTTAAGATTGATCAAATGAGCGCTCAGGCGTTGAAAATCTTTCCCGATCGTTTTTGCTTCCTCGTAGGTAGGGTTCGGCTCAAAATCATGACTCAGCAATCCCTTCCAGTACGTTTCAATGGAGTTGTGTATAGAATGCCAGTGCCAGTACTCCACCATATTGGCGCCGGAGGCCAGGTGGCTGAATGCCTGCAGCCTTAGCTGGCCGGGGTAGGGCACCCACTGCGGAAAACCCTGTGCTTCTGTTTCCAGCAGCAGGTAATTTTTGCCTCCTTTCATGGAACGGGTAACGTCTCCGCCGAAGGAAATTTCTATACCGGTCAACGCATCCTGCGAAGGATGGTAAATATCAACACCTGCAATATCCAGTGTTTTGGCGGCGGCAAAATGATCTACTTCCGGTTGTATGCCATAAGAGTGTCCCTTCCACTCAAAATCAAAATTCTGGGTGATGAACTGCCCGGGATGCTTGTATTCATTTACAATAGCAGCCTGCCAGAAGAGATAATCAGTGGCCAGCTTACGCTGGAACTTTGCAAATTCAGCATTCTGGCTCGCGTTAATAGAACCGTTCATAGAAGGGAAATCCTCCCAGTTGTTAATGCGATTGCTCCAGTAGTCCAGCCCGAAAGCTTTGTTGATGCTGTCCAGTGAAACGAACTTCTTCTTCATATACGCTACAAACTGCTTTTGTACTTCCGGCCCGGCGGTATTATAAGGCTTGGTTTCATTATCTATCTGGTAACCGATAATGGCCGGATGGTCTTTCACATGTTCCATCATCTTCCGGATAGCCCGTTCGGCATGGAACAGGAAATGTTTGTTACTGATGTCCATGTTCTGACGAGGCCCGTATTGGTTCTGTCCCTGCAGGGTGATGGCCAGTACATCAGGATATTTCCGCACCAGCCAGGTGGGAACGGCATAGGTAGGAGTACCCACGATTACATGAATGCCTGCTTTATGCATGGCATTCAGCACCCTGTCAATATGTGTAAAATCAAACACCCCGTCCTGCGGCTCCATGGTGCTCCAGGTGGATTCTGCAATACGGACCACATTGATGCCTGCGTATTTCATCATCTGTACATCCTTATCCAGTCGCTCATATGGCATGTACTCATCATAATATGCCACGCCATACAATAGCTGGTTCATTTTGATCTCCTGTGCAGAAAGCGGCTGTATAAAGCCAAGCAGCAGGATCAATCCAAGGAAGTGTTTCATAGACAGTTTCAATTAAGGTTTGTGCTGCTGATCGTCAGTGATTGATGAGAACGCGGAATCGGGTAAACAGCTACTAAAATAAAGTTTTTTTTCTGCCGCATAAGGGTATTTTCTCTCAGCAGTGTATATACAGTATATCCAATCATTACGCCTATGCAATATGAAGAAGACCAAAAGCATTACCTGCTGGCTAAAATGCTGGCTTACCTGCTAATCCCCGTACTATGTTTCCTGTTGATACTGGCCGGAGGGCTCTTTGCTTATATCTGTTACCTTTAAAAAATACCCATGTACACCACTGCCGATTATATTTCCAGGGCGGCCCGATTCATACGCAATCAGCTGCAGCCCTCCAGTAAGGTATTGTCTACGCTGATGATCTATGCGACAGATCTCTGCCAGTCCCGCTGCAAACACTGCCTCATATGGGCAAAGCGTCCGGTAGCCTATCTTTCACTGGAGAAGATCGTTGAGATCATGCAAAGTGATTGTATCAGTAAAACAACCACCGTAGGTCTGGAAGGAGGGGAGTTCCTGCTGCATCCACAGGCATTTGAAATATTGGACTGGTTCAGCAAACATCATCCGAATTTCGATCTGCTATCCAATTGCCTGGCGCCGGAGAAGGTGATCAAAGCGGTAAAGGAATACGGGCCTAAACGCCTGTTCATATCACTGGACGGCAATAAAGAAACATACAGATTCATGCGGGGTAAGGATGGATACGATAAAGTTCTGAGCGTGATCGAAACACTACATGAGGAAACTGACATCTCGGTCATGTTCACCCTCTCTCCCTATAATAGCTTTGATGACCTCCGTCATGTAATGGAGGTGTGCGCTAGTTATGGAACAGATCTCCGCATAGGTATCTACAATAATATATCCTACTTCGATACAGTAGATCCGCTTCAGTCCGCAACTCACATGGAGATCCCTGCCGATATCATACAACGGCTGCAGGAGTTCGATGAGAACCTCGATTTTCTGCAGCTCTATAAGTACTGGCAGCGCAAGGAATTGAAAATGCCTTGCTACTCTATTTTCGATAGCCTGGTAGTATTGCCCAACGGCGATGTGCCCATCTGCCAGAACCTGGACCTGAAACTGGGAAATATATATACAAATTCCCTGGATCACATTTTTAACGATGCCGCCACCATTGCATTACAACAGCACTACTGTCAGAACTGCAATGGCTGCTGGATCAACTTTCACCGCAAATACGATATCACCCTGCTGCGGCAGGCAGAGCGGATGCTGGGTAGCCATCTTACCGGTAAACTGCTGGGGGATTATCAATGGAACCAGCAGAAAGAAAGTTTCAGGACAGTAATGACAAAAGTATAAGCATGCTGGAAGCAGTAATTGACACCTATAAACAATGGCGCAGAAAAAAGGTATTAAAGGGACTATTCAACAATAGTCCCTGTTTTGCTTTCCTGGGAGTAGGGCAGCACAGTATGGACAACTTGTACCCGGTGTTGTTGAACCGGGGAGTGCGTGTCAAGTATCTCTACTCCCGGCAGCGGTCTGTTGCACAGCAGGCTGCCAGTCTTTTTCGCGCTTGTGAAGGCATTACAGATACCAGTATCATATGGAATGATCCGGAGGTGCAAGGTGTTTTCATTTGTATGAAGAACGTGCACCAGCTGCCCTTGGTAAAGCAAGCATTGCAGGCTGGTAAATATGTTTTTGTAGAGAAGCCTGCCCTTACCACATATGCTGAATGGCAGGAGCTGGCTGCTTATAAGGAGGCCGGTAAATGTATGATCGCCTTTAATAAACGTTTCAGTCCGCTGAACAAGCGCCTGGAAAAGCAGATAAACGCCGCCTGCAGCTACCATGCCCGTTATCTTACGGGCGCCTATCCCGAAGGGGATCCTTTGATGGAATTATTCTGTCATCCTGTAGATAATGTGCTGCAGCTGTTTGGTCCGGTATCACATTATCACTTGTTGCAGCACACCCAGGCAAAAGGAAGTATGCACCTTCAGTTGTTACTGCAACATGAGAAAGCGACCGGCACCCTGGAACTGTCTACCTGCTATTCCTGGACCCTGTTTACTGACAGCCTGCAATGTCTCAGCCGGGCCAACAGCATTGAAATCATTTATCCGGGGGTTTTCCATGTAATGCCATTAGGCAAGCGTCTGGCCGGCATACCTGCTGAAAAGATCTCCAATACTGGTATGTTGACACGCTTTAGCAACCAGTCTGCCACACCTCCGGTAGCAGCCAATAATCCTATAGTACAACATGGATATTGGGATGAAATCGATTATTTTGTAAGGCAGGTGCAGCAGAATGAACCATTGCAGCGGGCCAGCCCGGCCGTTTACCGGCATACCTTTGAACTCCTGGACCAGCTGCGGCAGGGGGTAGGTAATTGAACAGCATAGCGGGTATTTTTGAAGCCAATGACGAGCCCGCATTGAACATAGTAAGTTGCAACAGGGTTTTTCCACTTTGGAAATGTTATATTTGTCTAATCTATTTGTATGCTATAAATGTCTCATACATTATACAAATGTGGAAAGACCATGACATCAGGAAACCTAAGGTATCTCAAATGCCAATAGTTATGGAACAACAACCAGAAGTAAAAATTGAGAGTCATTATCAGGAGGAGTACTTTAATGATTATCAAAAGGAGATTGGAGAATTTGGTGGTATCGCCAACAAATTTAAATTCGAAAAACATATAAAAAAGGAGGATGTTTTGTTGGATTTTGGCTGCGGTGGCGGATTCCTGTTGAAACACCTTGATTGCAGAGAAAAAATAGGGATTGAAATAAATCCTGTAGCCAGGGACTATTGCAATAAAGTGAATAATATCGCTTGTTATGAATCATTGGATGCCGTGGAAGATGCGTCAATTGATATTGCTATCTCTAACAATTGCCTCGAACATACAACCAACCCTTTTTACCTTATAGCAGAATTATATAAAAAATTGAAAAATGGGGGAAGGATAGTAATAGTAGTTCCATTAGATAGCTATAACTATAGATGGATGCCCAACGATGTAAATAATCATTTATATAGTTTTAGCCCTATGAATTTAGGTAATCTTTTGCAGGGGACAGGGTTTACAGAAATACAAACATCACCTCTTTTGCATAAATGGGTTCCGCATTGGCATAGAATAAATAAATATTTTGGTTATAAAGTGTTCCATAAATTGAGTTGGGTTTATGGTACTATTATCAGCAAAAAGTGGGTACAGGTAAAAGGAATGGGGATAAAGAAAATGTGAGTTATTAATTAGCCCCGATGCCTGGCATGGGCCATTAAAAATAAAAGGGCTGCTCGTTTATGAGCAACCCTCTAAAATCTGGGAGCAAGTCCGTCGTGTACCGCGTACGGGAATCGAACCCGTGATTCATCCGTGAAAGGGATGCGTCTTAACCCCTTGACCAACGCGGCATTTACTTTCTTTGGGATTGCAAAGGTAATATCTCTTTCGATATTTCCAAAAAATATTTCCTTAACCCAAATTTCTATTGATTTATACCTGCATACCTTGTAAATTCGCATCTCTATTTTTCAATTCAAACAGTGTTAAAATGGGAACGACTCTTAAAATCGGTATTAATGGGTTCGGTCGTATAGGCCGTTTGGTATACCGCCAGATCTACAAAATGCCCGGTATTGACGTGGTAGCTATCAATGACCTGACCAGCCCCAAAGTGCTGGCACATCTGTTGAAGTATGATTCCGCGCAAGGTAGATTTGACGCTGAAGTAGGCTCCAGCGAAAGCGCTATCTCCGTTAATGGCGATGAAGTAAAAATATATGCTCAGAAAGATCCTGCTCAAATCCCCTGGAAAGAGCACGGTATCGACGTAGTGATCGAATGCACCGGCTTCTTTACGGATAAAGCTAAAGCTGAAGCTCACCTCACAGCCGGCGCTAAAAGGGTAGTGATCTCTGCCCCTGCTACCGGCGACCTGAAAACCATCGTGTTCAATGTAAACCATGAAACACTGGACGGTAGCGAAACAGTAATCTCCTGCGCTTCCTGCACCACCAACTGCCTGGCTCCTATGGCAAAGGTGCTGAACGATAAATATGGTATCGTGGCCGGTCAGATGACCACCATCCACGCTTACACCAACGACCAGAACACCCTGGATGCCCCGCACGCAAAAGGCGATCTGCGCCGTGCACGTGCAGCTGCCGCCAACATCGTTCCCAACAGCACTGGTGCTGCTAAAGCGATCGGCCTGGTACTGCCCGAACTGAAAGGTAAACTGGACGGTGGCGCACAACGTGTACCCACTATCACCGGTTCCCTGACTGAACTGACTACCATCCTCGGCAAAAAAGTAACTGTAGAAGAACTGAACGCTACCATGAAGGCAGCTGCCAACGAATCTTACGGTTATACTGAAGATGAGATCGTGAGCACAGACATCATCGGCATGAACTTCGGTTCCCTGTTCGATGCTACTCAAACCAAGATAGTAACTGTAGGCGATACACAACTGGTTAAAACAGTATCCTGGTACGATAACGAGATGAGCTATGTTTCTCAGCTCGTACGTACTGTGAAATACTTTGCAGGACTGATCAGCAAATAATACAGTCATATTATTATAGTGGAAGGTGAAAAGTGAAAGTGAATTTTATGGTTCACTCTTCACCTTTCACCTTTTACTTTTCTCCTTCCTCACCACCTCAACCTAATTGTTATGAGTGCATTCTCCGATTATAATTTCAATGGGCGCAAAGCGCTGGTACGTGTAGATTTCAACGTTCCTTTGAATGATAAATACGAGATAACCGATGATACCCGCATGCGTGCGGCGGTGCCTACCATCAAAAAGATCCTGAACGACGGTGGCGCTGTGATACTTATGTCTCACCTGGGCCGCCCGAAAGATGGCCCCACCGAAAAATACTCCTTAAAACATCTCGTATATCACCTCGTAAAACTGCTGAACGGTACCACCGTTAAATTTGCAGAAGACTGTGTAGGCCCCGTAGCAGAAGAGGCCGCCTCCAAGCTCCAGAAGGGTGAAGTGCTCCTGCTCGAGAACCTGCGCTTCCACAAACAGGAAGAAAAAGGTGATGAGGCTTTTGCACAGCAGCTGGCTAAACTGGGCGACGTATACGTAAACGACGCTTTCGGTACCGCCCACCGTGCACACGCCTCTACCGCTGTTATCGCGAAATTTTTCCCCGCTGAGGCCCGTACCTTCGGCTTCCTGATGGAAGCAGAAGTAAGCAACGCCGAGAAAGTGCTGAATAAAGCGGAGAAACCCTTTACCGCTATCCTGGGTGGCGCTAAAGTGAGCGATAAGATCCTGATCATCGAGAACCTGATGGAAAAAGCCAACAACATCATCATTGGTGGCGGTATGGCTTATACCTTCCTTAAAGCACAGGGCAAAGAGATCGGTAACTCTCTCGTAGAGAACGATAAGCTGGACCTGGCCCTTGAGCTCCTGGCCAAGGCAAAGACAAAAGGCGTGAACCTGGTGCTGCCGGTTGACTCTGTTGCTGCCGACAAGTTTGCTGCAGACGCCAATACACAGGTTGTATCTAACGATAGTATCCCCGCCGGCTGGATGGGCCTGGATATCGGAGAGAAATCCGTGAAGATCTTCAGTGATGTGATCAGTCAGTCCAAGACCATCCTGTGGAATGGTCCTATGGGCGTTTTCGAAATGAAAGCTTTCCAGGGCGGCACAAAAGCCGTTGCCGATGCTATTGTGACGGCTACTGAAAAAGGCGCGTTCTCCCTTGTAGGTGGTGGCGACTCCGTAGCTGCTGTAAACCAGTTCGGCCTGGCAGAGAAAGTAAGCTATGTATCTACCGGTGGCGGCGCCATGCTGGAGTTCTTTGAAGGCAAAGAATTACCCGGTATCGCAGCTGTAAATGCATAAGATCATAACCTGAAATAACATACAGGCCCTCCCTTCCTGGGAGGGCCTTTTATTTTTGAGCGGGATACAGGATTTGCAGGCTTATTTGTATTTTGGATATCTATGAAAAAACTCTTCAGTCATCTCTATTTCCAGGTATTGGTTGCTATCTTCCTGGGTATCCTGGCCGGATGGCTTTTTCCCGGTATAGCCGGTACCGGTAAGCTGATCAGCGAAATGTTCATTAACCTCATCCGGATGCTGATAGCCCCCATCATCTTTTTCACCATCGTACTGGGCATCGCACGTATGGGCGATATGAAAAAGGTAGGCAGGGTAGGAGGCAAAGCCTTGCTGTACTTTGAGATCGTAACTACCCTGGCCATTGTGATCGGCCTGATAGTGGCCAACTGGCTGAAACCAGGAGATGGAGTACCCCTGATAAACGGTAACACAACGGCTGTTCATAAAATAGAGAAGGCTGCCGGCGATATGAACTGGACAGATTTCCTCCTGCATATCATACCCTCCAACGTAGTGGATGCCTTTGCTAAAGGCGATATCATACAGGTACTGGTGTTTGCTGTCCTTTTCGGCTATGCCCTCAGCAAAATGAAAGAGGCCGGAACCGGTTTGCTGCATACGTTTGACCGCATCTCCCAGGTGTTCTTCAATATCCTCAAGCTGATCATGAAGCTGGCCCCCCTGGGCGCTTTTGGCGGTATGGCCTATACCATCGGCACCTTCGGGGCGGCGGCGCTCATGCCCCTGGTAAAGCTGATGATATGCGTATACCTCACCATGATCGTATTTATTTTCGGTGTGCTGGGCATCATCGCCCGTACCTACAGCTTCAGCCTCTGGCAATACCTGAAGTTTGTCAGCAATGAAATATTACTGGTGCTGGGCACCTCCTCTTCAGAATCCGCTTTGCCGGGGATGATGGAACGCCTTGAACAGCTGGGCTGCTCCCGCTCAGTGGTAGGATTAGTCATACCTACGGGCTATTCCTTCAACCTGGATGGCACCAGCATCTATCTCTCCATGGCCGTCATTTTCCTGGCCCAGGTAAATCATATCGATCTGACCCTGGCGCAGGAGATCACGATTATCGGTATCCTGGTGATCACTTCCAAAGGAGCCGCCGGCATCACCGGAAGCGGTTTTATTGTCCTTGCTTCCACGCTGACAGTGATCAGGGTGATACCGGTAGAGTCCCTGGCAATATTGATAGGGGTAGACCGTTTCATGTCTGAAGCCCGCGCCATCACTAACCTGATCGGGAACGGCGTAGCTACCATCGTTGTGGCCAAAAGCGAGAAAGAGTTTGATGAAGAGAAATACCAGGCAGCTATCAAACGCAAGGTGGCATAACTTATCCAACATTTAATAATACTGTCCGTTATGAAACTACTAAACACGAAACATCTATTGGTGGCCGGCTGCATATTCTTATCGGCAAGCGCCTTCTCCCAGCAGCAAACGATCGCGCTGGAAAAGCAATGGGTAACAGATACCTCCCTGCGCATACCTGAATCCGTATATTTCGATGCTCCGAAGAACGTGCTGTATGTATCCAATATAGAAGGCAACGGCAACGAAAAAGATGGCAAAGGCTTCATCTCCCGCCTGTCGCCCGAAGGAAAGATCCTGGATCTCCGCTGGGTAGAAGGCTTGAACGCACCCAAAGGCCTGGGCCTCTATAAAGGCCGCCTCTATGTGGCCGATCTCACAGAAGTGGCAGTGATAGACATCAGCAAAGGCGCCATTGTAGAGCGTATACCTGTGGAAGGCAGCGTGTTCCTGAACGATATTACCATTGATAATAAAGGCGTGATCTATGTGTCTGATACCCGCGTAGGGAAAGTGCACCAGATCAAAGACGGCAAAGTAAGCACCCTGCTGGAAGTAAAAGGCCCAAATGGTTTGCTATGGCTGCCCACCGGATTAGAGGTATTGGCAGACGGTGCCCTCTTCCACCTGCAAGCCGATAACACTTTAAAGAAGATCACAGCTATAAGCCAGAGTGTAGACGGCATCGCTCAAATAAAAGCTGGCGAATTCATCGTATCTTGCTGGCCAGGTGAGGTATTCTATGTTAATGCAGGATCCGGCACGGCCGTTAAACTGCTGGATACCCGGGAGCAGAAACTAAACACCGCCGATTTCGGCTACAACCCCCAAAAGAAAATGGTATATATACCTACCTTTAACGGCAATACCGTAGCGGCATACCGGATCAAGGGCTTATAACAGGGGCAAACAACAAATATAAAATGTAACTGGTAGTGAAAGGGATCATTTTTCTGCTGTTATTTTTCTTTTTCCCTTTTCACACAAAGGCCCAGGAAGCGCATGTTTCCTACTCCTTCTCTCATATTAACCTGCAGAATGGCCTGGCCAGCAATCACGTGTCAGCAATCCTGCAGGATAGGAAAGGCTTTATATGGATAGCCAGTACGGCCCTCCAGCGCTATGACGGCAGTAACCTGCTAACCGTAGCCAATTTCGACAAAGTGCCGGGCTCTATTTACTATGACGATATCTGCCTCTGCGAAGACCGTAAAGGCCGTATCTGGATGGGCGCCCCTGATAATATTCACATCTACGATCCCGCCGCCGGTGTCACCAGGGCCCTGAAAGTAGATATTCGTCCGTCCCTGCAGGGGAACATCCAATGCAGCCAGATAGTAGAAGACTATGCAGGCGTGGTTTGGGCCACCACACAGGAAGGACTGCTACGCTTCAACGACAGCACCGGCAGTTTTGAAAAAGCCACCCTGGTTCCGGAAGCTCAACGCCGGGAAATGAACAGCGCCATCGTAGAAGATGAGGAAGGCAAACTCTGGATCAGCGGGCATAACGGCATCTACCTGCTGGATCGCCAGCGTAAGCACCTTTACAGCGCGGCCAGCAATCCTGCTCATCTGCCCATCTTCTCCATCGATAAAAGCGTCCGGAAATTTTACATAGACTATCGCCGCCGCATCTGGATCGCTGCCCGCACCCGTGGCTTGCTTTGCTATGATCCAGGCACTAAAAAGCTGCAACAGTTTTCAATAGGAGAGGTGTTCGATATCACGACCGACCTGGAGCATAATATCTGGGTGGCCCTTGAAGGAGGAGATATTGCCCGCTTTGATGATGACCGCCAGGAGTTTACCGTCCGCATCCATGGCAATAATGAAGACGACCTGGGCCTGCACTACGATTTCGAATCCAATTGTTTCCTGACAGACCGCGAAGGGCATCTCTGGATAGGTACAGACAGGGGCGTTAATATACTGAGCCTGCATAATCCTACCCTGCACATGATGGACCAGCGCATTGTGTTTAACGGCGACGATAAACGCCTCCCAAGAGCGGAAGTAACAGACCTTTTCCAGGCCAGTAACGGAGACGTATACGCGGGATACTGGGGTAAAGGTTTTAGCTGGCTGAACAGCCAGCTGGACCTGAAGCACAATTTCTCCCATAACGGTACAGACCCTGCCTTTACACTGCCCGAAAGCCGCAGCCTGGTATGGAGCTTCGCCGAAATGAAGAACGGCAATGTACTGGTAGGGCAGGAGAACGGATTCCTTTCTGTATTTGATCCCCGCCAGGGAAAGTTCATTGCCCACCACCAGCCGGCCGCTTTCCAGGACCAGACCTTAATGAGCCTTTATGTAGAAAGCGATACGGCGGTATGGATAGGCCTCTACAAAAAAGGACTGGCCCGCTGGAATCCTCAACAGCGTACGGCTTACGCCTATCCGCAGCTACAGAATAATATTCAGCGCCAAACCTCCGTGATGGATGTGGTGCCTCATAACGATTCCCTGTTATGGCTGGCCACCAGCACAGCAGGTCTTATCCTGTTCAATAAGCACAGCGGCCAGGCAGTGACCAGGGATAATTTCCGCCAGGGCACCCTGCTGGTCAATAATATCACCTGCCTCTACAAATCGGATGATACCACGCTCCTGGCAGGCACCGATCATGGACTGTGGATGTTCAATACCACCAACCATACCGCACGGCCGCTCACCACCAACGGTGTCCTGTTCGACGAATGGGTACTGAGCATGCGTGCCGACGACGGCACCGGGGGTATATGGTTCATCACGCCCTACAGCTTCTACCGCTTCAATCCGAAGCAGTTTGCGCTTGAAACCTTTGTGCAGGGCGATAATATTGTAGACAACAACCGTAAGGTACGCCGCCGTATTATCGGCCTGCGGGATGGCAGACTGCTGATCGGCGCTTCAGATCACTTCCTTTCCTTTGACCCCAAAGCATTGAAGGTGGCGCCGCCTCCGCCGGATGTGACGATCCTCGGCCTCAAGGCGCTGGACAGCGCCATACAGATAGATCCGCAGCAGGCAGTAGACCTGACGCACCGGCAGAACTTTATCTCTATCGAGTTCAAAAGCCTGCTGTATCACCCTGAAAAGATCCGTTATTATTATCAGCTGGAAGGCCTGGATGAAGATTGGGTAAATGCAGAAGGCCTGCTGATCGCCAAGTATACCAACCTCTCTCCCGGTGTGTACACGTTCAAGGTACGCAGCGTAAATGCCGCCGGCACCTTTTCTACCAATACCACCACGCTCCGTATCAACATTAAACCGGCTTTCTGGCAAACCAACTGGTTCAGGATCCTGGTGCTGCTGGTCACCGCGGCCTTGATCTACATCTATTTCAGGGCGCGCATACATTATATTAAGAAAGAGGCCAGACGCCGTACGCTGGTACAGCAAAAAATGGCGCAGCTCGAAATGAAGGCCCTGCGGGCGCAGATGAACCCGCACTTCATCTTCAATGCCCTTAACTCCATCCAAACCTTTATGATGAAGAGCGAAACAGAACAGGCGCTCTCTTACCTGAACCGCTTTGCCCGCCTCATTCGCAGCGTACTGGATAATTCGCAGCAGAACACCATTCCCATCTCCAAAGAAGTGAGCATGCTGGAAAACTATATTGAATTGGAAAAGCTGCGCTTTGCAGACCAGTTTGATTATAAGATCAGCATCGATCCCTCGCTGGATCCTGATTTTACGGAAATCCTCACTATGATCATCCAGCCCTTTATAGAGAACGCCATCTGGCACGGGCTGCTGCATAAAAAAGAACAGGGCCGCCTCCTGCTGTCTTTCACCAAAATGCAGGACCGTATATTATGTGTGATAGAGGATAATGGCATCGGCCGTGAAAGATCAGCAGCGCTTAAGCAGGCCAGTGGCTATACGCACGCTTCAAGAGGGCTGCAGATCACGCGCGACAGGCTCGCCCTGTATAACAGCCGCTTTAATATGGACGCCTGCTTTGATATAGAAGATCTCTATGACGAAAAGGGCCAGGCCACCGGCACCCGTATCAATCTTTGGTTCCCATTAGTAGAAGACTAGCTTGAGGTCTGAGGTTTGAAGTTCGTTAGAAGTTTCATGTTCGGCAAAAGTAACAGGAACGATCTACGTGTTATGGACCTCGAACCTGTAACGAACCTCAAACCTCAGACCTCAAACTTTCACAACCTTTTTCAGGATCGCATCCCATCTCCAGGGGCTGTGCAACAATCTCAGTCCTCCCAGCCAGCGGTGCTGCAGGGAAACATAATCGGTATAATTCTCTTCATTGTTCAACACTTCTTTGCCCAGGGTAGTAATGGTCAGCATATTATCCTGCTGTTCTATGATACCGGCGCTGCGCATGCGCTGTATATAAATATCCAGCTGGAAATCGCCGAAGCCGTAGATCTTCATGTCTTCCCAGAACTGTGCATACAGATCATACCAGCGCATGGGGCACATAGATACTTTACGAAGAAAATAGCTTTGGATGGCGTTCAGCCCATTCTCTACAGAGGGCAGCCGTTGCAGATGCGCCGTGAGGGCTTGTCCCAGGTAAATAAGATGACCGCTGGGCGCTTTGCTCATCGCCTCCAGCGTTAGCGGTTCACCTTCGCAATAGGCCTGCCAGACCTTGGCCGCCAGTTCCAGGTCTGCATCGTCAAGGAGTATACGTTGTTCAAATAAAGGAGGAAAATTTTCTGGCAGCAGCATGCCAAGCCCTTTGAATTCGGCCACTTCGGGATGGCGGTCAATAGATACCAGGCTTATAAGGGGAAGCCGGATCAGTTGTGTACGCAGGTAATGCAATACGAACAAGAGGTTGATCTGGCAGAAAAGGTCAAACTCGAACCACAGTACCACTTCTGTTGCTGTTGCCGCCAGCTTCAGTTTTTCCAGCTCGCTGACCACATGGGCGTAATAGGTTTGTTTGTCTATACCGTAATGGTATTCCAGGTGTTTGGAGCGGGTTTCAAAAAATGCATTCATGTCGTCGGTGCACTTCACTTTGCCTTCACACATCATTTCCCGGCACACCACTATTTCTCCGGGTATCCCGCTCTCCCGGAAGGAGGTAAGGGTAGCATCTCCGTTAAGAACATGCAGGTACGACATGTTTTACGCTTTATAGAGGTTATATCAAATCAACCCATTCTTCGCGTCCATCTATCCGTGCATCAGCACTACCAGCTACCGCTTGCGCCGCCTCCGCCGCCGGAGCCTCCTCCAAATCCACCGAAGCCGCCGCCTCCACCACCGCCGCCGGAACCGCTGCTCCAACCGCCTCCACCCATCGGGAAACCACCCCATCCACCCCAGCCACGCCGGCTGATCGTGGTGCCGCCTCCACGACGGTTGTTGATGATAGAGAGCACAATGATGGCTACAATTACCAGCACAAAAATAGAGCCGCCTCCTTTACCGCGCCGTTTCTTGGGGATCGCCTGATACTCTCCGGCTGCGGCTTTTTCAATGGCGTTCACCGCCTGATCCAGTCCCTGGTAGTAATGCCCCTCTCTGAAATTGGGTACAATGATCTCATCTATTATACGGTTCGCGATAGCATCCGGTACGGCTCCTTCCAGTCCGTAGCCGGTTTCTATGCGCACTTTACGATCGTCGATGGCTGCCAGTATTACCAGGCCGTTGTTCTTTTCTTTGGAACCAACGCCCCAGTCGCGTAATATTTTCAACGCTGTTTCACTGATATCATAGTCACCGGTAGTTTTGACAGTAACGATAGCGATCTGTGTGGAGGTGCTGTCATTATAAGCTGTCAGTTTCCGTTCCAGGTCATCTGCTTCCTGGCGCAGCAGCACCCCTGCCATGTCATTCACCAGCCTCGGCGGCGTAGGTCTCGGCGGTACCTCCTGCGCAAATGTCTGTAAGCCTGTTATCAATAATAAACAAAGCCATAACCAGCAGAATATCCTCATTGTCTAAAACTATAAGTCAGTAAATGTTCATTTTCCGAATACAATATCGTCCGGTAGTTCGTTCTCGTCGTCACCGGCGCTATAAGGAAAATGCAGTTGTAGTGATTCCCCGATCTCTTTGATACAGGCTTCAATACCTTCTATTATCCTGTTCTGTGAAAAATGTTGTTTCAGCAACAGGGCTTCCTCCTGCCAGAAGCCATCACCCACTTTTTCATGGATTCCCTGGTCTCCAAGGATGGCAAACTGGTGGTCCCGCAGGGCGATGTACAACAGCACACCGTTACGCTGCCGGGTCTTTGTCATGTCGAGCGACAGGAAGATCTCCTGCGCCCTGTCCATCGGGTCTACGTAAGCGCAACGGCTTTCAATAAACAGCCTTATCTCTCCGCTGGTAAGTCTTTCCGCTGAACGGACCGCCTGTACAAGCCTGGCTTTGTCAGCCTCTTCTACAAGCTCTTTTTTGCCAAATGGAAATATGCGCATAATGTAAAGTATTCAAACTCCAGATTCCAAATCCCCAACAGATGGCCGCAAAATGCGCCGTTCTTTGGAATTTGGAATCCGGATTTGGAATTTAATATTAGAACTGAACTTTCGGTGCACTTTCAGATCCGGGCTGTGCCTGGAAATAACCTTTCTGCTGGAATCCTGCAACGCCGGCGATCAGGTTATTGGGAAAGCTGCGCACAGAACTGTTGTAGCCATTCACCGCATCGTTGAAATCATTGCGGGCAACGGTAATACGGTTCTCAGTACCTTCCAGCTGCGCCTGCAGATCCAGGAAGTTCTGGTTAGCCTTCAGCTGCGGATAGCTTTCTGCTACAGCCAGCAAACGGCCCAGCGCCGTACTTAATTGTCCCTGCGCCTGCTGGAACTGCTGTATCTTCTCCGGTGAAAGGTCGTCAGGATTAACAGTGATCTGTGTCGCTTTGGCACGCGCTTCTATCACCTGTGTCAGGGTGGTTTGTTCAAAGTTGGCGGCGCCCTTTACAGTGTTCACCAGGTTAGGGATGAGGTCAGCCCTGCGCTGATACTGGCTTTGCACCGCGCCCCATTTATTTTTAACATTCTCATCCAGTTTTACCAGGCCGTTATACTTGTTACAGCCGAACATGCCTAATAATACCAGGACTACAATAACGATGATACCTTTTTTCATCTGTCAATATTTGATTTTATGATTTTCACATTAAGATATATTGCCCCTAATAGCATGCTGGTTTAGTGCGGTTTAACAGCATAATGGGTTGGGATTTACCAAACCTACACGAAATTCGTCAAACCACAAAAACAATCTCCTCCACATTTACGGTACAGCTTACTGAAAAAATAGGGCCAAAATCTTTTTCTTTATATATAATTTTGCCGGAATATTCATCATCCTCATCTAAATGCAAATCCTGCTTTTAACTCAGATGCGGTTTTGTTGTTTGTAACTCATTTATTTTTATTAACTTAGAGCTAAGACTCCTGAATGAGTGTGCAACACATCCATATTCTCTATATCGATGACGAGATACACAATCTGAACGCCTTCAAAGCTTCTTTTCGCAGGCTGTATACGGTATTTACCGCCGAATCGGCAGAAGGTGCAGTTAAGATCCTGTCAGAAAACGACATCCACATCATCATCTCAGACCAGCGCATGCCCAGAATGACAGGCATCGAATTCTTTGAATCCATACTGGAAAGATATCCTGAGCCTATCCGCATCCTGCTTACCGGTTATGCAGATATCAACGCGGTGATCGACGCCATTAACAAAGGCCAGGTATATAAATACTTCTCCAAACCCTGGAATGAAGAAGAGCTCCGGCATAACATTGAAAAAGCCTATGAAGTGTACGCACTCCGTAAAGAGAACAAGGAGCTGACGGCCAAATTGCTCGATGTGAATGAAAAGCTGGAATTCCTGCTCAGGCAAAAACTGATCTCCTGATACTTTACCTATCGTTTAGTTTTCGTTTATCTTATGTCCGTGCGTGAAAATGGATCGTATTGTCGTAGATACGATATTCGATGTTCAGCGAGGTAGACAATTGCTCCAGGAAATCCTGCAGAGGCTTGTCCTTTTCAAGGCAACCGGAGTATTGCATAGCTGCCATCGATTGTCTGTCGAAAGCTAATTTAAGCCCAAACCAGCGCTGAATAACTGGCTCCAGTTCCTGCAGGTTCTTGTTGCGGAAGCGGTAGATACCTTCCCGCCATCCAAGCGTAACAGACTCGTCAAAGCGTTTTACCTTGAACCGTTCGCCGGTCCGGTAAATAGCCTCATACCCGGGTTTAAGCGTTACATCCAGCGTATCGCCTACATCAGTTACTGCAGCGCCCTGCACCAGTGATGTAATGATCATGCCGGAATCATAGGAGTTGATATTGAAAGCAGTGCCCAGTGCCTTCACAGAAGTGCTGGGAGTATGTACAATAAAAGGTTGTTTGGGATTCTTGGCTACAATAAAATAAGCTTCCCCTTCCAGGTAAACTTCTCTTGTCTTACCCGGGAAAATGAAGGGAAAACGCAGCGTGGAACTGGCATTCAGATGAACTTCCGTTCCATCTGCCAGCTCGATCCTGTAATCTGTTTTAGGAGGAACGGTCAGTGTATTCCATTCCACCGCCAGGTTATTATCATCTTCTGCCGCTGCAGTCGCCGTTTTAAGCGCACTGTCTGCCGCCGGAGCCGCCTGTATATCCGCATCCTGCGGGCCTGCGTTGGTGGATGCTGCGGGAACGCCAGCTGTGTTGCCAGCTTTTGTGTTTGCAGCTATCAGCCGGGCTTTTGCCGCAGACGCCTGTTGTGCATTCGTTACTTTGGCCACCGCTTTGGGCTGCGGATTTAACCACCCGTAATAATAGGCGAAGCCGGAGCAGGTGATCAAAATACCGGCAATGGCAGCTGCTACACGATATTTTTTCAGGAGTCTGAACGCCCGCACAGGGAAAGAGGGGGCGGGCCTTAACAGGGCCTCTATCTTGCACCAGGCAAGGTCGGCCCGGAGGTCTTCCAGGATATCATTGTTGGTGGCAACTTTGGCATTCTCGAGTTCAAACCAGCAATTGCGTACGTGCTCGTCTTGTTGAATCACTTGCTGCAGGTATCTGTCATTCTCCTTACTGATCTCGCCTAATTGCTTTTCCAGCAAAAGTTGATAAATGTGTTCTTCATTAAATTTCATATAGAAAAGCACATGAGAAATTTCGACGTTTTAGCTATACCGTATACGACGTATGTCCTCCAGGACCAGTTTTAATTTTTCCGCAGGCATGTTATCAATGGAACTTAAAACCTGCTTACTGAGCTCCTGGTGTTCTGTTGCATTCTCGTTTGGGTGTGAGAGGTATTGTTCTTCACCATTCTCATTTTGAGGTTCCCGGGCCTGGTCCAGACAATCTAAATGGACCTGTTGATAGAGAAACCCTCCTACCGATTGTTGTATGTCAAGATATAGTTTTTCTTCCCATATACGTATAAATGTATGCTGTACCACATCCTGCGCCCGCTTCATATTCCCCACCATAGTAAATGCTTTCAAGCATAAAGGCTTGTAATATTTCAGGAAGAAATATTGGTAAGCCTTTATATTACCCAGTTTTAACTCCGATAATACAGCCATATCATCAATACTAGTCATATCGTTGCTTTTTGCGATAATAGGTGAAAACGATGAGCTGTTTTTTGGTCGAAACCCGCTCTCTGTTTAGGTGTTCGTTTCTTGGCGCCCATAATTTCCTATTAAAAGTTACAACAAAAAGTTAACTATTGGTTAATAAACTTAAATAATTGAAGCAGAATCAGGATGATACTTATAATCCGCCGTTTAGGTATGCCCGAAAGTTTTATAGTTAAATAGTTTATATGTGTAAGATTTAAGGTCCGAGTCGGTCAATCGGGTCTTCAGTCACCGTCTTACCGAGGGTAACGAAGAGGAGCAAACAGGTCTTCAGGCTCCGTCATTGCAAAGGTAACAAAGAGGAGCAAACGGGTCTTCAGCCACCGTCATTGCGAGGCCCGAAGGGCAACGAGGGAAGCCGGGCCGAAGCAATCTTTTAACGCAATCTCCAATATGATCTCCGCTATGATCTCCGCGAAGATTATGTTGGGAGATTGCTTCGTCGCCCCAACGCACCAGTCCCTACTGCTCCTCGCAATGACGGTGGCTGAAGACCCGTTTGTGACGCTCCTTATCGGGGACAAAGACGCCGTCCAAACCTCAAATTCCAAACCCCTAACTTCAAACCTCAACCCTCAAACTTCAAACTTTCCCTTAAATTGCACCCCATTGTAGACTTAATTTTCCTGAATATGCAAGTTTGGAAAGATTACCAGGCAAATAATAAAGACCGTTTCCTGGACGAATTGTTAGCACTGCTGCGCATTCCCTCTGTCAGCGCAGATTCCCGCTTTAGCCAGGATGTAAAAAATTGCGCCGAAGCCGTAAAGCAGCGCCTGCAGGAAGCCGGCGCGGATAAGGTGGAAGTGTGCCCTACCGCCGGCCACCCCATCGTCTACGGCGAAAAGATGATAGATCCGAAATTGCCTACCGTGCTCGTGTACGGCCATTACGATGTGCAGCCGGCCGATCCGCTGGAGCTCTGGCACAGCGGTCCCTTCGAGCCCGTTATTAAAGACGGTAAGATCTTCGCACGCGGCAGCGCCGACGATAAAGGCCAGTTCTACATGCACGTGAAAGCCTTCGAGATCATGGCCAAAACCAACAGCCTGCCCTGCAATATCAAATTCATGATAGAAGGAGAGGAGGAAGTAGGCTCCGCCAACCTGGGCATCTTTGTGAAAGAGAACAAGGAACGCCTGAAAGCCGACGTAGTGCTGATCTCCGATACCGCTATGATCAGTCTCGAAAACCCTTCCCTGGATACCGGCCTCCGCGGACTGGCCTACATGGAAGTGGAAGTAACAGGCCCTAACCGCGACCTGCACTCCGGCGTATACGGCGGCGCAGTGGCCAACCCGGCTACCATCCTCTGCCAGCTCATCGCCTCCATGCACGACGAAAACAATCATATTACCATCCCCGGTTTCTACGACAACGTGCTCGAGCTCTCCAAAGAAGAAAGGGCCGCCCTCAACAAAGCGCCTTTCGACGAAGCGGAGTATAAGCAAGACCTGGGTGTAGATGAGCTCTGGGGCGAAAAAGGATACTCCACCATCGAGCGTACCGGTATCCGTCCTACCCTCGAGGTGAACGGTATCTGGGGCGGCTACACCGGTGAAGGCTCCAAAACCGTACTGCCTTCCAAAGCATCCGCCAAAATATCCATGCGCCTGGTGCCTAACCAGGATTGGATAGCAATATCAGAGCTGTTCAAGGCCCATTTCGAAAAGATCGCGCCTAAAACGGTAAAAGTAAAGGTAACTGCCCACCATGGCGGCAGCCCCTACGTTACGCCTACAGACCATATTGCTTTCAAAGCGGCCAGCAAAGCCATAGAGAGCACTTTCGGCAAATCGCCCATCCCTGTGCGTGGCGGCGGCAGCATTCCCATCGTGGCGCTGTTTGAAAAAGAACTGGGCTTAAAGACCATCCTCATGGGCTTTGGCCTGGATAGTGATAACCTGCACTCTCCCAACGAGAAGTACGGGCTGGAGAACTTCTACAAAGGAATTGAGACCATCCCTTACTTCCACCAGTACTTTGCGGAGATGAGCAAAAAGTGAGAATAATATGCCAGCAACTGAAAAGCTCCGGGTGGATAAGTACCTATGGGCGATCCGTATATTCAAAACCCGCACCCAGGCCGCTGCCGCCTGCGATGGAGGCAAGGTCAAACTCAATGGCGCAGCTGTAAAAGCCTCCCGTACCGTGAGCATCGGCGACCAGTACGAAGTGAAGACCGAAGCCCGCCGCTGGAAAATTGAGGTCACCGGCCTGCTGCATAACAGGCAACAGTATACGGAAGCTATCAAATATTATGTAGACATCACGCCGGACGAAGATCAACAACACAACCAGCGGGTAGCCGCCAGCTTCCATACCGGTAAACGGCCCAGTAAAATAGGCCGTCCTACCAAACGTGAACGCAGGGATCTTGATGAGTTCATGGAAGGAGAATAAACCTTAAACCCCTTAAACTTTCAGATTTGTTGTTGTAAATTCGCACACTTATTATAAAATAGATGCCTACTAAACAAAGCGACGTTCTCTCCGCCGATTACCTGGTGAAGATAGCAGAAGAATTCGGTACCCCCGTTTACGTGTACCACGCAGAAAAGATCAAAACCCAGTACGAAAAGCTGCAAAAGGCCTTTTCGAAGACGGACGCCCGTTTCTTCTACGCCTGTAAGGCCCTGACCAACATCAATGTCCTGAAGTACATCAACTCCCTGGGCTGCGGTCTGGATACCGTATCGATCCAGGAAGTACAGCTGGGCCTCAAAGCCGGCTTTGATCCCAAAAACATCATCTTTACGCCCAACTGCGTGGATCTCCAGGAGATCATCGCCGCTAAAGACCTGGGCGTGAATATCAATATCGACAACATTTCCATCCTCGAACAGTTTGGCAATACCTTCGGCGGCAGCTATCCCATCTGCATCCGCCTGAACCCGCACATCATGGCCGGCGGTAACTTCAAGATCTCTACCGGGCATGTGGACAGCAAATTCGGTATCTCCATTCACCAGCTGCGCCATATCGAGCGTATCGTGAAAAGCACCCGCCTGAAAGTGACCGGCCTGCACATGCACACCGGCTCCGAAATAAAGGATGTGGACGTGTTCCTGCGCGGCGTGGAGATCATGTTCGAAATGGCCGAGCACTTCCCCGACCTGGAGTTCATTGACCTGGGCAGCGGCTTTAAAGTAGCCTATCAGCAAGGCGATCCTGAAACAGATATCGACCTGCTGGGCAAAAAGCTCTCCGACGCTTTCAACGGTTTTAACAAAAATTACAGCCGCCCCCTGCAGCTGTGGTTTGAGCCGGGAAAGTTCCTCGTAAGCCAGAGCGGCTACTTCGTGGTGAAAACCAACGTGATCAAACAAACTACCGCTACCGTATTCGTAGGCGTTAACTCAGGCTTTAACCACCTGATCCGCCCTATGTTCTACGATGCATTCCATCTTGTTAAGAATATCTCCAATCCCAAAGGCACAGAACGTATCTATACCGTGGTAGGTAATATCTGCGAAACAGATACCTTCGGCTGGGACCGCAAGATCAACGAAGTGCGGGAAGGCGACTACCTCGTTTTCTATAACGCAGGCGCCTACGGCTTCGAAATGTCTTCCAACTTTAACTCCCGCCTCAAACCGGCGGAAGTAATGATAAAGGACGGCAAGCCGCACCTGATCCGCAAAAGAGACACCATCGACGATCTGCTGAAGAACCAGATAGAGATCGAAATATAAAATATCCACTCCCTGTCATTTCCTGAAAGAAACGGCGCCCACTCCCCGTCATTGCGAGGAGCAGTGAAGCCTTTTGTGCATGGGGCGACGAAGCAATCTCTTAACACAATCTTCGCGGAGATTACGTTAGAAGATTGCTTCGTCGCGCCTACGCTAACCCTCCGCGGCTCCTCGCAATGACGGCACATCAGATTTCCGTTCCTACAGGCGAGTTATGTCTGCTGCATGTCATCCTTCTCCTCTTATGAAATTTTAATCTCAAAAAATGTTATAAATTTGCAAAACTTCCTTCCACTGCTTATTCCTGCACAAACAGACACACTGTAGTACGTTACCTTTCTATGACTGAAATATTGCGAATGAATTAATTTATACTCTAACTGATTATGAGAGTTTTAACCGCACAGACAGGCGTATTTAAAGAAGAAGGGGTGATCGAAAGCCGTATATCATTCGCTCCTTTCGTGAGGTACCTGAAAGAAAAGGCAGCCAGGGGAGAAGATACGCGTGCAACTTATTACCAAAAGCTGGTAGATAAATTTGAACAAACCCCCACCGCCCTCGTGCCCTTCAAAGGGCCCGAAGAAGTGGCGGCCCACCAGGAATTACTGGACATCGTAGCGGCCAGCGTTTTCCCGGTAACCGCTGATATGGATAAAGATATCTATGGCATCGGCATGCCATACAAGTTTGCCATTTTCTATTATTCAGAACAGTTCAAAAAGGTATTCACCAAAGACGGCGAGCACCTGGCTACCGCTCCGCATGGCATCGCCACCGAAAAAGTGGAGCGCGATAAAAAGGAATGGCTGTATAAGCTCATCCTCCAGAAAGTATATGATTTCCCGGTCAGCTATGATACAGAGATCATTCATACGGTAGCTACTCCCGAGAACAGCAGTGGCATCAAAGGCTATGTAAAAGTGAAGGTAGATCCCCGTTTTGTAGACGTAAAGGTAAAAGGCCAGCTGCCAGACCTTTGCTACGACAAGGTTTGCCTTAAAAAGGCCTCCCTCGAATGGCTGGAAGAAGTGCTGCCGCTCAGCCTCTTTGCCCTCGAAGGCTTCGTGATCTGGACCGTAAAGGACGTGACCCAGGAACAGGTGCTCAACCGCGTGAAAGACCTGGTCATGAACATGACCGAGAAGAACGAGCTGAAAAGCTACCGCAAGTTTGAAGAGAATATACTGGCCGCCGCACAGATCAAAGAGGCCAGCGTACACCTGCTGCCAGTGCCCAAGATCAACGGCCGCTACCTGCTCGAATCCCGCTTCACCGAAACAGACATTGTACTGGGTATGAAGGGAAGCGAGAAAACACAGCAACACCTGTTTCAGCAAATGCTGGAGCACGTGCTGGAAAACCAGGACCCGCTGGTGCTGCCCACCGTGAACGAAACCACCGTACAGCCTTATCCCTTCCTGAAATACCTGCCGCTGAAAGGCATCAAAAGCTTCATCATGGCCCCGGTGATGCATGAAGACGGCCTGCTGGGCATTATCGAGATGGCCTCCACCCAGGAGAACGCCATTACCCTCGAAGCCCTCGGTCATATGGAAGTGCTGTATCCCATGGCGCAGATGTTTGTCAGCAGGAGCCTCAGCATCCTGAACAACCGCATCACCGGCGTGATAAAAGAAGAGTTCACCGCCCTGCAGCCCGCTGTGGAGTGGAAATTCACCGATGCCGCCTGGAACTACCTGCACACGCCCCCGGGAGAGCGCAACTATATCGGCAACATCACCTTCAATGATGTATACCCGCTGTACGGCGCTATCGATATCCGCAACTCTTCTATTGAGCGCAGCAATGCCATACATGAAGATCTGCGTGAACAGCTGCTGCTCACACAGGATACCCTCGAACAGATAGACGGCAGCATACACCTGCCCCTGCTCGAAGAAATGCGTGTCAGGAACACCACTTTGCTGAACGGTATAGACAGCTCCATGCTGTCTGAAGAAGAACAGCAGGTCACCGAATTCCTTGACCAGGAGATCGCCCCGCTGTTCCGCCATCTGTACGACAGCCATACAACGCTGCACCCGCTGCTGAACAAATATTTCCAGACCATCGATAAAACCGAAGGCCACATCCTCCGCAACCGGCAGGAATACGAAGCCAGCCTGGCCGCCATTAACATGGCCATCAGCCAGTATCTGGACAAGGAAAAGGAAAATATACAGCTGTCATTCCCCTGCTATTTCGAGAAATACCGTACAGATGGGATCGAGTATAATATCTATATCGGGCAATCCATCGCCCAGTCCCGCAAGTTCGATATGCTGTACCTGCGCAACCTGCGCCTGTGGCAGCTGTCGTCTATGGCAGAAATAGCACGGCTCACACATAAGCTCAAAGGGGAACTGAAAGTGCCCCTGCAAACCACCCAGCTGATCCTGGCGCACAGTAATGCGATCGACATCAGCTTCCGTCACGACGAAAGACGTTTCGATGTGGAAGGCGCTTACAACATCCGTTATGAGATCATGAAGAAGCGGATCGATAAAGTGCATGTGGAACCCACCGGACAACGCCTCACACAGCCTAACACCATCGCCGTGGTATATGCTTATGCCAAGGAAATGGAAGAATACCGCAAGTACATACAGTTCCTGCAAAGCAAGAACATATTAAAACCTAATATCGAAATGCTGGAACTGGAAGAGCTGCAAGGCATCAGCGGCCTGAAAGCCATGAGAGTGGAGGTTAACCTGGAAGACTAAACCCCTTCGCGTCATTGGGGATAAGGTTCTTCAGTCTCCGTCATTGCGAGGCCCGGAAGGCACTTGCGGGTGGCCGGGCCGAAGCAATCTCTTAATACAATCTCCTAACACAATCTCCGCGAAGATTTATTCGGAGATTATGTTAGGAGATTGCTTCGTCGCCCCTCGCGCTTTGCCTTTGCAGCTCCTCGCAATGACGTTTATTGAAGACCTTTATGTTGACAACTCTTTTAAAATCTGAACCCTAATGTTATATACGGCAGCGTTCCTTCTTTCGACTTACCCACAGTTGCCTGTACCACAAACATATTCACCGGCACCAGGAACAATCCTCCGCCATAGCCATCATGCCATATACCTGATTTCTCACCCTCCAGCCATACGCGGCCCACATCATTATACGCTAGTAACCCTACCGATGCCGGGAACAGGTAAGACTTGAACTGGAACAGCTTCACACGCAGCTCTATGTTGTTATACACCATACTGCTGCCAGCAAAACGGTTGTTGCGGTACCCGCGCAGGTTCTGCACGCCACCCAGCATCAGCGCCTGGAAGAATTCATAATGGCCCCAGATATGTCCGCCGCCTAAACGGGTTACCAGCACTACATTAGCCGGAATGCGGAAGCTGGTGTACAGGCTCAGGTCTGAAGTGGCCTGCAGGTAATTATGCTTCTCCTGGTTCAGGCCCTGGTTGCCTAATAAGCTGGTGGTCCACAGCAGCCCGCGTAAAGGCAGGATCTCATTATCGCGGGTATCTATAGTAATTCCCAGGCGCAGTCCCGCGTAATCTTTGCTGGTATATACGCTCTGCGAATCCAGCCCGTTCTGTGAGAACTTGGTTACAAAACGGTCAAAGTTCTCATCTTTGTCAAGCGCGTAGTGCGTGAAGGAGGGACCATAGAAGAACCTTACTTTGGCGCTAAGCTTGCTTTTCAGCAGGGCCTCTGCATTGTACAGGTTATAACGGGAACGGTAGTACCAGATATCCAGTGATCTGTCGTACACGCTTTCATTACCCAGCCCAAAGAAGTTGATAGTATTATGCGGCGCTTTGGCACTGGCCAGTAATGACAGGTCGGTAGTGCCGATCACGTCGGTAAATTCTCCCAGGTAACGGAACTGGTATGCCTGTGTGGCAACAGAGTGCCCGGCGATGAAGGTATGCCTTGCGGCGAATGGTTCCTTACGCCAGCCCTGTTTGGTATACTGGAAACCCAGTCCCAGTGAGAGACCGTCGTCCAGGTTATAGCCCGCAAAGATCAGTGGCATCAGCCGGTCGTATTTGAAAGCCATACGGTCATAACGGATCACCGCCGGACTGGATGAAAGCCGGAGCCTGCCATGATCCAGGGCGAAACTGTCCTTACCCTGTTTCAGATCGTATATACGTACCGGTTTACCACCGCCATTGGAGCTGTCTATATAAGTATCGCTATCCTTACCGCCGATCAGCCTGACCTTGATCGGGCTGCCGTGGTCTCCGCTGACAATGAAACGGTCATTGCCGCCAAGTCCGTACAAACGGATCTCACGGGTATCATCCGGGTCAAAGGTGCGGGAGTAGATAGCCTGTTCCCTTTCTCCGTCCTTGCTGATCTTATAGGCATTCACGGCCAGCTTACCTTCAGGGAGTTTCTGGATGGTGAAGAGTTCATTCTTTTGTGTACCGGGTATGTCCACGGCCTTTGCCAGGAAACGGTAATATTGCATGGCGGCCGGTTCCAGCACTTCCCTGCGGGCCTTCAGTTTGTTGAAGGTCTCATCGCCCACCATCGCGCGGATAGTATCCGGGAAGCGTTTTACAGCGCTCAGCATCACGGTGTCCGTCATCTGCTGCACAAACTGGTGGATGTGATCCTGCCACTGCTGTTCGCTGAGCTGGTTCATAAAGGAGCGGTCAAAATAACGGGCGTTAAAATTGAAGCCGTTAATATCCCGGTAGTGGTCCCTGAATCCCTGGAATTTGGGCAATGCCCATTTGCGCGAAGCGATCCACGGCAGTACCCCCTGGCTTACAAAAAAGGCCTGGTCACGGTCTCTCGGGATGGGGTAGAAAGTTTTGCCTTTGCCATCTTTATTTTTACCAACGCCCCAGCGCCACTGGTCGTCATGCCGGTCCCAGTCGCCTACCAGCATGTCCAGCAGGCGGGCATGCAGTACTTTTTCCTGGTCTACGGCATTATCATTGTCTCCCTGCAGCTGTCCCAGCGTTTTCTCCGTATTATAGGTCTTGTCTTTTACCGGCTCCCTTTCTTCCAGCAGGTATACATCGCCGCCAAAAGCTTCATAGATGCCCAGCGAGGTGTCTTTGGGCAGGTATACAAAGGTGGGATTGCTGTGCGGTACTCCGGCCGCTTCGGCCATAGCTGCCACTACCGGCGGTGCATAGGGGTTGGAGGAAGAGATCTGGTCCTGCACCACATCCTTGGCAAAGGTTTCCCTGAATTCTTCGGGCAGGGCATTGCGTGGGTCTTTCTTAAGAGAGCGCAGGGCCCATTCTTCGCCCTGGGCATCTTCCAGGCGCAGGGAGCGGGTTTGCATACCGCCGCCGCGTTGGGTGATGCGCAGGCCGCCTTTCTCTTTGCGCATGTCCAGCACGGGGTAATTCAGGGGAGCAGCCCAAACAGCACGGTAGTTGCTGCCCAGCCACCAGCGGTGGAATCCACTGGCTTTGTTGTACTGCGGATCTGCAGCCATCCTTACAAAGGGCGGCAGTTCGGCAGCGGGCTGGCTGGTAGCAACAGCTGCAGCCTTGATATCCGACAGTTTCAGCAGGTTACTTTCGTATACCGGCTTTTGAAGGTCGCTGGCCAGGTAATATTGTACACGCAGGGTGCCGTCCTGCAATAGTTCCAGCGCGCTGAAACCATTGCCGTAGGTGGCAAACAGGGTGTTTTTCCCTTTCTTCACACGGTCATGTTTGGCCGCGCTGCCGCTGACGATATAATAGTTTTGTCCGTCTTTCAGTAGCTGCAGTGCATGGTCATGACCAGCTACAAACACGGTGGGGCCATGTGTTTTAAAGGTTTCCTCCACCCGTTTGATCATCTGCTGGTATTCGGGATGGGGGATGTCTTCCCTGGCGCCAAACACCCCACGGGCAATGGGATAGATAGAGCCCAGTATGGGTAAGGGAATGTACAGCCCCGGTTTCAGGTCTGTAAAAGGAAAGATATGCTGCTTGATAGTATAATATCCACCGTGAATGCCATGGCTGCGGAAAGGGTGGTGGGTAGCAAACAGGATCAGCTTACCCCGGTTGCGGGCCACCATGTCTGACAGGGAGGTGATCACCTCTTCCTTATCCTTGCAGTCGCAGGAAGAGCCGGCCCCCGGCTTCAGGTAGGGGAACAGCCACCATTCGCTGTCCATCACGATCAGGGTCACATTGTTGTTGATAGGTACTTCCACCGGGCCGGGACAGCCGTCCTGCGGCAGGTAGCGCACGTTAGGCAGCGAGAGGGAATCTACGTACTGTTGCTGGTTGCGGATGATAGACCAGCCGTTGGGCTTCATCTTGTTCCAATCGTGATTGCCGGGAACAAAGATGGCGTTGGCGGCGGTATTCTTTACCAGGCCTACCTCATAGTCCAGGATCTCTTTAGCGTGCGGATAGCGTTTGTCTGCCTCGTCGGGTAACCCGTAAGGATATACGTTATCGCCGAGATAGATAACAGTATTGCGTGCGTCCTGCATGCTATAGCGCTGCCGTACGGCGTCTATGACCGGGTTGCGGCCATCCTGGTGCAGCTCGCCTGCGTCGCCTATCAGGATAATTCTTTGAACAACATTGTCTGTCTGCGCGTGCGCGGCGCCGCAGCAGGCAATGGTGATAAGCAATGGGAAAAGTCTCCGCAGCATAGTACGTTAATTTAATCGATACGGTTGATGGAAGTTAAGACAGGATATCACAATAGACCTCCGGTCTTAACATTTGAAATGTAATTCAAAAAGTAAATCACAACGATGTCTGAATTACGTTTTTCGATGTATTTTTTATGGTTTGTAAGTGAATTTCAGAATATCTGCAATCCCGTCTCCGGCTTCGTTCGAGATATACATATCTCCGTTGGGCGCGAATGAGATACCCTCCGGTTGCTCGTATAACCTGCTTTTGAGGTAATGTGCCTCCTGTACCTTGCCGCTCATGTCTGTTATAACCAGGAGGTTGTTGATGGCATCTATGATGTATAAGCGTTTTTCAATGGGGTGAATGGCCGCCGCTGAAGGCCTGAAATTCTTCATATCAACGCCCAGGATCTTACCGATCTCCCTCACGTCGATCCGGTAGGCCGGATCCGCATCGTACTGCATGGTGCTCAGGTTGAAGCGGTAAGCGCTGCTGGCGCGCTGCGCTTTATCCTCCTCGCATTGCTTGCAGATTATTACCAGGCTGTTGCTGCCAGGCTCCAGGTAAATGCTCTCAAACTCCTGCTTGCCCTTTTTATGAAAGGAATATTCGGTAGAGGTCACGCTGTCGGTAAAGATATCATGTACCTGGTATAAAGTGCCGTTGCTCTTCAGCACGATCCAGCCTTTCGGGGTATAAACGAGGTCTTCGTAATCTCCGCTCCGGTCAAATTTGGAAGTGGGGTAGGGCTTGGTGGTAGACAGGTCTATCATGAAGATCTTGCCCTGTTCATCGTTGATAGCGTAGATATGGTGCTCGTCCGGGGACAGCTGGATACCGGATATCTCCTGCATAGACTCCCTCACCCGGAACTTTTGAGGTTCCGTAAGTTTATATCCTTTCGGAGAGCTGTGTTTTTTCTGCTGATCGCTGAAAGCATTACAGGAAACGAACAACAGTACAAGCAGGGCAGGTAAGCGTATATCCATAGTTAAAGATTGTAAGGCCGATTTACGTGGTAAATTTAAATCAAAAATGCAGTAACTTGCTGTTCTTCTGAATTGTTATTTATGCAAATAGCGTCCATTATCGAAGCTGCAGGGCAGTATGTAAAGGCACAGTATCAGCAACATCCGAATCCAAACCTGGTTTATCACGACTTAACCCACACACAACAGGTGGTGGAAGCTGCAGAGCAGATCGCGGCGCATTACCGGCTCCAGGAGCAGGATCAGCTGGTGGTAATGGTCGCCGCCTGGTTTCATGATGCCGGGTATTTGCTGGGCAACGCCAAGGGGCACGAGGAGAAAGGCGCCGAACTGGCGCGCAGCTTCCTTCAGGAACAGCACCTGCCCGAATCCGTACAACAGCAGGTGAGCGGCTGTATCATGGCCACCAAAATGCCACAAAACCCGCATAACCTGCTCGAAGAGATCGTATGCGATGCAGACCTCTTCCACCTGGGCTCCAAACACTATAAAGAACGCAGCAAGGCCATGCGGCAGGAAGCAGAAGCTACCCTGGGCAAGGATATTCCCGGCGGCGCCTGGGCAGGCACCAGCCTGCTCTTCCTGGAAAACCACCAGTATTTTACGGACTACGCCCGTGTGCTGCTGAAAGAACAGAAAGAGGATAATATCCGCTGGCTCAAAAAGAAGATGCATAAAAAACATAAGGACGAGGACGAAGTGGTGGTAGCTGAAGCTACTCCTAAACACCTGAACGCAAGCCCGATATCAGCCTTAGCGGAGCAGCACCAGACTAAAGAGGAAAAGAAAAAAGAAGATAAAAAGGAAAAAGATAAAGAGGCGAAGAAAGCCGATAAATTCGGCAGGGGCGTTGAAACCATGTTCCGTACCACTTCCACCAATCATATACGCCTGAGCTCCATGGCAGACAGTAAGGCGCATATCATGATCTCCACCAACGCGATCATCATTTCCATCCTCTTATCTGTGCTGCTGCGCAAGCTGGAGGATAACCCGAACCTGATCATTCCTTCTTTCATACTCCTGGCTACCAGCGTGATCACTATTATTTACTCGGTGCTGGCTACCAGGCCCAATATTACCAACGGCCGTTTTACCCGCGATGATATCGAGAAGAAAAAGACCAACCTGCTCTTTTTCGGTAACTTCCACGGCATGAGCCTGGAAGAATACGGCTGGGGCATGACCGAAATGATGAAAGACGCTAATTTCCTGTACGGAAGCCTTATCCAGGATATTTACCACCTGGGCGTAGTGCTTGGCCAGAAATACCGCCTGCTGCGCATTGCTTATAATATCTTTATGTTCGGCCTCATCATATCCGTACTGGCCTTTGTTATTGCTGTGGTTTTCTTTCCGGTAAAAGACTAATAGTGCATGGATATTCCATTATATGATCGTGATCTGAGCTGGCTTACGTTTAACTATCGTGTGTTATGTATGGCGAAGGATGAACGGGTACCCTTATACGAACGCATCCGCTTTCTCTCCATCTTTTCTTCCAACCTCGACGAATTCTTCCGTGTGCGCATGCCCGCTGTATTGGCGGTGAACAGGCTGCTGCAGCAGGATCCGAACGCAGCAGGAGGAGAGCCGGTATCACCCGATACCCTGCCTGCTATTCAGCGGGAAATAGACCGCCAGCAACAGGAATTCGGACAGATCCTCACCGGTACCCTGCTGCCGGAATTGAACAGGCAACAGGTGCACTTATACTATAAGGAAACCATCCCGCCCGTACATCACGCTTTTATCAGAGAATATTTTCTGAACAGGGTGCTGGCTTACCTGCAGCCTGTATGGCTGCATCGCAAACAGCATTTCTTCCTGGAGAATAATACGCTGTACCTGGTGATCACCCTCACGCCGAATGAAAATCGGGAAAAGGAAGAATACGCCGTGGTGAACATTCCCAGTAACCAGCTGCCCCGCTTCATTGAGCTGGAACCGGTGGAAGGCATGTATTATATCGCTACGCTGGATGATGTGATCAGACAAAATATAGCCTTCCTCTTCCCTAACCATACCATCGCCGGTTGCTACAGCATCAAAATAACAAGAGATGCCGAAGCCGACCTGAACGAACTGAAAGGCGATGTGCTGGAACAGGTAGAGACCATGATCCGCAAAAGAGAACTGGGCATACCCACCCGTTTCCTTTACGATGCGTCTATGCCGCAGCCTACCCTGCAATACCTCCTGGCTTATTTTAATATACAACCCGGCGAGCCCGTACAGGGCGGCCGCTATCATAATCTGAAAGACCTGGCCGATCTGCCCATGCCCGTGAAGGCGCCGGGCCTTAGCTACGCTAAACTACCCGCAGGCCGTCTGCCTATGGTGGAGAAAGCAGATCGTATATGGGACATCGTTATGCAGCAGGATATTCTGCTGCACGTGCCTTATCAGCGTTATGATCCCATCCTGCGCTTCTTCAATGAAGCCGCCGCCGATCCTGATGTAAAGGAGATCTTCATCACCCTCTACCGTATCGCCTCCGGTTCACTGATCGCCAATGCGCTGATCAGTGCGGCCCGCAACGGTAAACAGGTAACCGTGTTTGTAGAGCTGAAGGCACGTTTTGATGAGGAGAACAATATCCGCTGGTCCAAGAAGATGAAAGAGGCTGGTGTTAAGATCGTGTATAGCATCCCCGGCTTGAAGGTGCACGCCAAAACAGCGCTGGTAAAGCGCAAGCGCGGCTATCAGTGGGACTATATCGGCCTCATGTCTACCGGCAATTTTAACGAGAGCACCGCCCGTTTTTATACAGACCATGTGCTGATCACCGCCCACCCGGGCATCACACAGGAACTGGAACTGTTGTTCCTCTACCTGCAAACAAGGGAACAGCCTGCAGAATACCGCTTCATGAATTTCCGCCACCTGCTGGTGGCGCAGTTCAACCTGGTGGCACGTTTTACGGAGCTGATAGACCGGGAGATCGCCAATGCCCGGGCAGGTAAGAAAGCGGCCATCACCATCAAGCTGAACAACCTGCAGGAAAAGCAGATGATCGGCAAACTCTGTGAAGCCGCACAGGCAGGGGTGGAGGTAAAGCTGATCGTACGCAGTATCTGCTGCCTGCAGCCTAACCAGCCTGAAAGCGCGGGTATAACGGTAACGCGTATAGTAGACCGCTTCCTGGAGCATGCCAGGGTGTTCATCTTCCATAACGATGGACAGGAAGAAGTATATATGGGCTCGGCAGACTGGATGAACCGTAACCTGCACCGCCGTATCGAGGTATGCTTCCCCTTATATGATCTGCAGCTGCAAGCGCAGATGAAGGAGATCATCCGCCTGCAGCTGGCAGACAATACCAATGCCGTGCTACTGGATGAACATATTAGGAATGTGCTGCCTCCTGCACCGGCACCGGGCACGGAAGTGAATGCGCAAACCGCTATTCACGCCTACGTACTTTCTTTATACGCGCCGGAATCATAAAAAGATTAACTTCACTTCATGCTGAAGTACATTTATATATTCCTGTTCTTATTGCTCGCCGCGCCTGCCGTACAGGCACAAGCCCAGGCGCCTTACGACCTGGAGCATATCTATGATCCTTCGGCTAACGCTGCCGCAGATATTGAAGCTGCTACACAGCAGGCCGCACGCGAAGGCAAGCATGTATTACTACAGGTAGGCGGCAACTGGTGCATCTGGTGCCGAAGGCTGTACAAGTTCATGCATGACGATGCACAGCTGGATAGCATGGCCCGTAAAAATTACGTGGTCTACCATCTTAACTACAGCAAAGAGAACAGAAACCTGCCCCTGCTGCAAAAGCTGGGATACCCGCAGCGCTTTGGTTTTCCCGTACTGGTGATCCTCGACGCAAAAGGCGCCCGCCTCCATACCCAGGATACCGGCCTGCTCGAATCAGCAGACACCTATGATAAGAAGAAGCTGCAGGACATGCTCCGCCAATGGGCGCCCACTGCGCTGAGCCCTGCCCATTACACTACACAATAATGTTGTTATGGCATTCATAGACAGAGTAAAGCACCCTTTATTCTCATTGTACCTGCTACGTAAGCTGCCTATTGCCTGGCTCTCAGGTGTGAGGGTGAGCCACATTGCGGCGGACAGCTGCACTACGGTAGTGCCTTTCCGCTGGTTATCCCAGAATCCTTTTAAGTCCACCTATTTTGCCTGCCTCGGTATGGCCGCCGAAATGAGCACCGGCCTGCTGGCGATGGCGCATTCCAGTGAATCGCCGTATCGTGTTTCCATGCTGGTCACCGGCCTGCAGGCCTCTTTCGTTAAAAAGGCGAAGGAGCGCACCTGGTTCACCTGCCGCGAAGGCCGGGCGATAAAAGATGCGATCGCCCATGCCGCTACTACCGGAGAACCGGTTACCATCACCGTACAAAGTAATGGCGAAAGCAGGGACGGCACGTTAATTGCAAGTTTTGCAGTCACATGGTCCTTTAAGGCCGTTAAGAAATAAAACACCACAAGAGATATGAAGATCGCATTCCATGGAGCAGCGCGTACCGTAACGGGCTCCAAACACCTGATCACACTAAAGAGCGGAAAGAAGATATTACTCGATTGCGGCATGTTCCAGGGAATGGGGAAAGAAACAGACTCCCTGAACCGCGACTTTGGCTTTGATGCCGCCGAAGTGGATTATATGCTGCTCTCACACGCTCACATAGACCACAGTGGCCTGATTCCCCGCCTGGTAAAACTCGGCTATAAAGGTCCTATCTGGTGTACATCCGCTACCAAAGACATGACAGAGATCCTGCTGATGGATTCTGCAGAGATCCAGGAAGACGATGTGAAGTTCACCAACAAGAGACGTGCAAAGGAAGGATTGCCTTATATCCAGCCACTCTATACGATAGAAGACGCCAAACGCGCCCTGGACCACCTGGAGCCGGTGAGATACCAGGAATGGTTCCGTGTATGTGATGAAGTGGATGCCATGTTCACAGACGCCGGCCATATCATTGGCAGTGCTGCCGTGCACCTGCGCATTAAAGAGAACGGTAAACCGGTACAGGTAACTTTCAGCGGCGACATTGGCCGTTACGGCGATGATATTCTCCGCTCTCCCGCTCCTTTCCCGCAGGCGGATTATATCATCATGGAATCCACTTACGGCAGTACGCTCCATGCCGATGTTGCGCCTTCAGACGATGCATTGATCGGCCATATCCATCACACCTGCGAGGTAAAGAAAGGCAAGCTCATTATCCCCGCTTTCAGCGTAGGCCGTACCCAGGAACTGCTGTATGCCCTGAACCGGGCGCAGCTCAACGGCAAACTGCCCAGGGTGGATATTTTTGTAGACAGCCCGCTGTCAATGGAAGCTACCCAGGTAGTGAAAAGCCATCCGGAAGGCTTTAACAAGACAGTGTCTAAGCTGCTGGAAACAGACAGTGATCCTTTTGATTTTCCCGGTCTTCGTTATATCAGATCAGTTGATGAATCCAAACAGCTCAACTACCGCCGCGAGCCCTGTGTAATTATCTCTGCCAGCGGTATGGCGGAAGCAGGCCGTGTAAAGCATCATATCGCCAACAACATCGATGATTCGCGCAATACTATCCTGATAGTAGGATACTGCGAACCACAATCACTGGGTGGCCGCCTGATGAGAGGCGCCAAAGAAGTATCCATCTTTGGTACCCACTTCGAGGTAAAAGCTGATGTAGAGATCATCCGCTCCATGAGCGCCCACGGCGACTATGAAGATCTCCGTCAATGGCTGGGCAGCCAGGATCCCCGCGAAGTAAAAAAGCTTTTCCTTGTACACGGCGAATACGAAGTGCAGACCGTCTTCCGTGAATGGCTCCTGAAAAAAGGTTTCCGCGATATAGAAATACCTGAACGCCACTACGAAATTGGCCTCAGCAACGGGCATTAATTTTTCCCGGGCAAGGGAAAGGAGCAAACAGGTCTCCCTTCCCGTCATTGCGAGGAGCCGCCAGGGTCTGGCGCGTGGGCGCGACGAAGCAATCTCCTGACGCAATCTCTAACATAATCTCCGCGAAGATTGTGTTAAGAGATTGCTTCGTCGCCCCGCGCACAAAAGGCTTAACTGCTCCTCGCAATGACGGAGATTGAAGACCCTTCTCCTAAATAAATATAAAAGGGCTGATCAACGATCAGCCCTTTTATATTTATCAATCATTTTCAATTACTCTCCATTCCCGGAACTCTTCAGATCCTGTATCACTTTCTGAATATAATCACTCTGCTTTGTCAACCCTGCCTTGTCCGCTCCATTGCCACCAGCGGCTTTCGCCTGCTTCTTCTGCACCATCGGCTGCATCAGGTTGATCAGATAATTATTCACCATGTTATTCTTGATCTGATCCGCCATCTCTTTGATCTGGCCAATACCTTTGATCACTGCATCGGTATTATCCACATTCGCCAATACATTCAGGTACTGTATGGCGGCATCAAATTTTGCTTGTCCGCCACTGGCTTCTTCAAAGTTCTTGGCAAAGAAAGCAACATCACCGGCATTCCCTTGCTTGGCATATACTTCTCCGATAGCGGAAGAAAGTCCGCCTTTGGCAGTAGGTTCCAGCTGTTTGGCTATGTTATAAGCCTTGTCAGGGTTCAGTTCATAAAGACCTGTCAGCGCGGCGCCTGCAGCTGAATAAGAGCTGTCTTTGATACCGCCTTCAAACAGGGCATTGTATTTTGCATCTTTCAGGTTAGCCAGTTGATCCAGGGCGGCTGCACGTACCAGTGCATTCTCATCGCTCTTGGCCAGGCCAGCCAGTGTTGCTGCAGTAGCTTCTTTCACGGCGGCGTCATCCAGTTTCAAACCACGGATATCCAGTATGCGCAGGCCATGGAATTTATCTTTCAGGGCGGCGGCTACTACTTTACGTGCATCTTCGTTGCTGGTCTGTTGTTTCAGACAGGCCTCGATCGCTTCGCGGCGGTCCAGGTATAAAGGCGCGTGATAGAACTGGTACACGTAGGTGCTGATATCGCGGTGGTCAGTTTTCTTAGCCAGCAGCACTTTATCGCCGTCCACGTTCACGAACTCAGGTTTGGTGGTATAAGCGAAAGTGAAGGTATCCACTGCATCATTCATCGTTACCTGGTGACGTTCTTTTTTGCCGCCGCTGTAGATGTCGATGGCCATGGGCAGCTGGAAGATCTTACCGGTCTTCTGGGTTTGCTGCAGGATCACGCTTACTTTTTTGCCAGCATCGTCATAGTTGTAGCTGATGTCCAGCTGGGGATATCCCTGTCCGAAATACCATTGGTTCCAGAACCAGTTCAGGTCTTTGCCTGTCACTTCTTCGAAGGCCAGGCGCAGGTGATGAGATTCTGTTGCCTTGAAGGCGTTGGTTTTCAGGTACAGGTTCAGTGATTTGAAGAAAGCGGAGTCGCCAACATAGTTGCGCAGCATGTTCAGAATGCGGCCGCCTTTCTGGTAGCTTACGGCATCAAACATATCTTCTTTATCACGGTAGTGGAAGCGTACCAGGTCACGGTCGCCGGCATATTGGGTGAACTGCATATAGCTGTTCATGGATTTGTAGCTGTGATCATCTGCCATGTCTTTACCGTACTTGTGCTCAAACCAGAGGTATTCGCTGTAGTCGGCAAAAGATTCGTTCAGGGTAAGATTGCTCCAGGACTCGCAGGTGGCCAGATCGCCAAACCATTGGTGGAACAGTTCGTGAGCGATCACAGACTCGCCGGATTTATTATCGTCCAGCAGCTCGCGGCTGGTTTTCTGCAGGAAGTCACCATGCAGGGTAGCCGAAGTATTTTCCATCGCGCCGGAAACATAATCCCTTACAACGATCTGGGAATATTTAGGCCAGGCGTACTCATATCCCAATGCTTTGGAATAGAAGCTCAGCATTTCGGGCGTATTGCCGAAGATGGCTTTGGCATAAGGCGCATAGGCGTGTTCTACGTAGTAGTTCACTTCTTTGCCTTTCCAGGTATCTTTTACGATGGCGAAGTCGCCCACTGCCATCATGAACAGGTAGGGCGCATGCGGCAGGTCCATTTTCCAGGTATCGGTGCGGGTGCCGTCAGGATTATTCTTCTGGCTAACCAGCTTACCGTTGGAGAGGGTTACATATTTCTTCTCTACGGTCATGCTGATCTCGTCAGTAGTTTTCTGATTGTTCTTGTCGATGGTGGGGAACCAGGCGGAAGAAGCTTCGGTTTCGCCCTGTGTCCAGATCTGGGTGGGCTTGTTCGGGTCTTTTCCGTCAGGATTGATGAAATACAGGCCTTTGGCGTCGTTGATGGCGGCGCTGCCCTGCACTTTCAGCTCATCTGGTTTGGCAGTATAATCAATATATACAATATATGATTCACTGTTCCGGTAGCTTTTATCCAGCTGTATTTTCAGTTCCCAGCCGTCGTATTCAAATTTCAGGGGGCTGTTCTTACCGCCTTTTACTACTGCCACCTGCTTGATGTCCATTCCTTTGGCATCCAGGGTAAGGGAGTCAGTAGGGTAGAAGTGAGGTTTCAGCGTGATCCACGCCTTACCGTACAAATATCTTTTAGCATAGTCAAAACGAACGTCCAGCTTAGTGTGTACCAGGTCGTTCACCTTGGTAGGGGAGGCCCGGTATATTTTCAGGCGGGGATCATCCTGGTTATCGTCGGCTCCGGATTGTGCGCTGGCAGGGGCGTTCCAGGCTAATCCGGCGGTGGCTCCTAACAAAAGGCTCAGCAATGTTTTCGTCAATAGATTCATGTAATGTCGGTTTTAAACAAAAGTAGCAGGTCTTTAAATCGATAAAGCCCAAATTTAAACAAATGGCCTAAATACAAGGCAAGTGGTTAAAATTCCTATTTTTGCCCCAAGACAGCATGATAATGATAAAGGCAACTGTAAACGGGGGAAGCCCCTTATCCATCCAGACCGGCGCAACGGTTAATTGTAATGAAACCACTGTAGACTGGTCGGCCGAACGCCTGCCTGCAGGCAGTTACAGCATTTTGATGGATGGGCGCAGCTATACCGCACAGGTGCTCAGGATATACCGGGAAGCCAAGATGGTGACCCTGGAGATAGATCATCAGCAGTATGAGGTGGCTATCGAAGAGCCGATTGACCAGCTGTTGGCCGCTATGGGCATCAAAGACGCCCTGAAGCACAAAGTGAATGATATTAAGGCGCCTATGCCAGGCCTGGTATTAAAGGTATTGGTGGAGCCGGGACAAACCATCCATAAAGGCGATCCGGTATTGGTGCTGGAAGCCATGAAAATGGAGAATGTATTTAAATCAGCAGCCGACGCAATTGTAAAAGCGATCAAAGTAGCCCCCGGCACTGCGGTGGAAAAAGGGGAGGTCTTAATAGTGCTGGAATAATATTTGCATAATCAATACGCATTAACGCGTTTTAGCAATCCTGATATGATCCGATATTTTAAAAAGGGTATATATACCCTGCTGTTTTGCCTGTTGGCCGCGGGAAGGCTGATAGCCCAGGACCCGCAGTATTTCATATATATCCAGCATGAGAAACAGCAACCTTTCTACGTAAAATATAAAGGTAAGATCCTCAGTTCTTCAGACCGGGGATATATTATACTGTCTGAACTGCCGGCCGGCCCCCTGCCTATCGCCATTGGCTTCCCGAAGAGTGAAGCGCCCGAGCAGCAGTTTAAAATAAAACTGACCAAGGACGATCAGGGCTTTCTGCTGAAGCGTACCGATGAAAAGACATATGCGCTTTATAATCTGCAGACCTTTGCCGTGACGATGTCAGGCAGTGAAGGCGGAGAGAACGGCCGTATGCAGTCCCTCGAACAGGGCGCCGCTGCTCCAACGGAAACAGCATCCCAGCCGGATACTGCACCGCAGGCTGCTCCTGAAACAGGAACAGAAGCGGCAACACCGGCCCCTCCTGCAGCCGATACCAATGGCCAGGCCATGATGGCCGCCCTGAGAAAAGACCTGGATTCCGCCATGGCAGGCAAGGCGGAAGTAGCTACCACCACTGCAGCCAATACGAATACGCCTGCGGCTGCCAAGCCCGCAAAGAAAGGCAGCAAATTTGCCGAAACCCTCGATAAGGTGGTAAATGACGACCGCCCGGAAGACCTTCCCCTGGAAGAGCCGAAAGCGCCAGCCCCGGCGGCCGCCGCTGCGGCTCCCGTAGCGGTGGATGTGAGCGCAGTGACATTGACTCCCGGCGAAGGCAGAAGGAACCGCAAGAAACGCAATAAGGAAAGAGAACCGCTGACAGAAGAAGAGCAGGCCCTGGCAAATGAAGTACTGGCTGAGGAGCGTAAAGCTGAGCCACTGGATAGTACTGCAGCCGTGACAACTGACACGGCCGCAAAACCGAAGGAAGAGGCGCCCAAAGAGCAGCCGGTAGCCCCTCCGGCAGACCAGCCGGCAACAGATCCTGCACAGGCTCCTACGGTAGCTGCAGATGCAGGTGTTCCTGCCATATTGCCCGCTACAGAAGAAGCAACGGATAAAAAGGCTAAAAAGTCAAAAAAGAAGAAAGATACTGATCCGCAGTTCATTGAGTTTATGGACGACAGCACCCAGCAACGCCAGCGTGTTGCCGCGGAGGAAACGACCCCTGCGCCGGCTGTTGAAAATCCCGATATGGCTGCTGTAACAGACACTACTGCCAATGAATCCAAACGGGAGAAACGCAAAAAGCGTAAGCTCGCCGAAGCGATAGAGATCACTGAAAATCCCAACAATATTGTAAAAGACAGCGTTGACTACGATGCCCCGCGCCGCAAGGATAAGAAGGAAGCTGAAGCCAGCGGATTGAAAATGGTCAATTCCGACTGTGAGAAACAGCTGGATGAAGATGGTTTCCGCAAGTTGCTGCGCAAATTTGTAGCCGCTAAAGATGATGCAGGCATGATAGAAGCTTTCCGCCGTAACACCCGTGATTATTGCCTGGAAACGGCCCAGATCAAAAGGCTGGCCCAGTTGGTGAACACGGATGAGTACCGTTACCAGCTGCTGGATATGGCCTATCCCAAGGCGTATGACTCTGAAAAGTATGCAAGCCTGAGCGACCTCCTGGTCGACAGCTATTACCAGGGCCGTTTTAAAGCAATGCTGCATAAGTAATGACCGGGTCTGCACTACGCCGTTATTTCATAGAGGTTTCCTATAAAGGCGCTAAATACGCCGGTTTCCAGGTACAGGAAAATGCCCTTACCGTACAGTCGGAGCTGGACAGGGCTTTGAGCCTGCTGTTCCGTACGCCCATCTCTACTACCGGCTCCAGTCGTACAGATGCGGGCGTGCATGCCCTGCAGAACTTCCTGCATTTTGATACGGAGCTGCCTTTGCATCCGCAGTTCCTCTATAAGGTCAATGCCATTCTGCCCGAGGATATTGTGCTGAAGGCGATCTATGAGGTGGGCCCCGAGGCGCATTCCCGTTTTGGCGCCACCGGCCGTTCTTACGAGTATTACCTGTATATGCATAAAGATCCCTTTATGAAAGACAGGGGCTATTACTTTCCCTACAAGGTAGATACAGGCCTGCTGCAGGAGGCAGCCAGCATCCTCAAAGAGTACCAGGATTTTACCACTTTTTCCAAGCGCAATACCCAGGTAAGGACCTTTATTTGCAGTATCCGCGAATCTTACTGGACATTCGATGATGCACAGATGGTGTACAACGTCTCTGCCAACCGCTTTCTGCGGGGCATGGTACGCGGGCTGGTAGGCACTATGCTGCGGGTGGGCCGTGGTAAGCTCACCATCCGGGAGTTCCGGGAGGCGATAGAAAGCCGGGATTGTACCCGGGCTGATTTTGCGGTGCCTCCGCAGGGGCTGTTCCTGGTAAAAGTATCCTATCCTGAGGGCTTGTTGAAATAACCGTTTTCCTCTTTTGTTAACCCTGTTTTCTCCTTTTTCTCCCTGGAGAAGTATCTTATAAAGTATTGATTCCCATATTATTTCCGCTGCTTATTCGGGTGTTTTCCGATGCCTGCTCAGGCTGTAGTGCATGGCAGTCCGATGTTTATTGCGTTGAAACTAATATTCGCCCCCTGGAAGATACGCTATTGATAGGTAGTTGAGCCGCAGATGTCCCCTCCCTTATAAGAGACGGGACATCTACGGCTCAACTAGGGGACAACTACGGGATATCTAGGGAACATATATGAATCCGATATGAATGTGAGCCCAATCATGCCTGGGGAAGCAGTAGGTTTCATATGGCAGGGATGCGGTAAGTAATTGGATCTCCTTCTCCAAACCCTTATTCCTGGCGTTTCTCTCCAAAAATCTCAAAAATCTTCACCCAAAAATTTGGAAGTAATCAAAACTTCCCTACCTTTGCGTCCCGCTTTGATAGAAAGCACGCTTACAAAAGTTCTTTTCACACTGATTTTACTGCGGATATGGATAACAGTTATAGGCTCGAAAGCCTTATAGTTGTTGAGTTTGGTGGAATTGAGCAGTGAAATAACAACGGAAAAAAATCTTTAAAAAAGATTTGGTTGGAAAGAAAAAAAGTCCTTACCTTTGCAACCCCGAAACGAACGATACAAACACAAGCTCTTCAATTAAAAACAAGATGTGGCGCAAGGCCTGGTGGTTCATAACCATAACATCAACAGGATGGTCTTCGGATCACAAGTTCTTTGAAAGATTGGAACAACAGCACATTGACTCTTTACAGGGTTAATAAACACAGGTAAGTCAAGCGAAAAACATTCGATAATTGACGTCTGATTTCGAGAGAAATTAGCCAAGTATCAAAACTCATTTACAATGGAGAGTTTGATCCTGGCTCAGGATGAACGCTAGCGGCAGGCCTAATACATGCAAGTCGAG